>Ga0207422_1000450_pt1 | contig 129462 bp, 101 predicted proteins | sample MarCyaLeptolynsp_FD_187757 | JGI IMG/M metagenome (GOLD analysis project Ga0207422, IMG submission 187757) | Marine cyanobacterial communities from Panama - species 1 Leptolyngbya sp. (SPAdes) | ecosystem: Environmental > Aquatic > Marine > Unclassified | place: Panama: Panama City | collected...
CCTCCACAAGCAGAACAGGTAAGTGTTGAACCACCAGCTGCCAAGGAGGAAAAACAACCAGACTCTCCTCCACAAGCAGAACAGGTAAGTGTTGAACCACCAACTGCCAAGGAGGAAAAACAACCAGACTCTTCTCCACAAGCAGAACAGGTAATTGTTAAACCATCAGCTACCAAGCGGAAAAAACAACCAAACTCCCCTCCGCAGCAGGATGCGCCCATACCAGAAGGTACAGAAATTTTAGTCAAAGCCCCTTGGGGTAAGGAGGTTCTGGCGGTGGTTTCAGGTTGCTACTCTTCTCCCGAAGGACAATGGTGGGTGGCATATAAACCGAAAGAGCCACCCATTGAAGGCTGGACATGGGAGAAGGGAGTAATAGTCTTAGAGCGGGTAATACCAAATTCGGTTGAATAACCATACTTTCTGGTAAGGTGAGCTAGGGAGGCTGGGGAAGGAGATTTTAAGAGTACTATGTACAAGGGTAAGAGCATCATACCCAAGGAAAGCAACTAGCCATCAAGCATAGTTGATAATCTGAACACGGGCAAACTTTAGTCCAGTAATGCCTTGTAGCGGCTCGACAGTGCCCGAGGTAATTTTGGTATCTACCCAGCCTTCGCGAGCTAGATAGCGGAGGTATTGTTGATATTCTATCCACTCATCTTCTGTGGAATAGACGACACTTAGCATTCCTGGTTGAGTGATACGAGTGCGAGTTTGCTTATCAACAGCTTTGTCAATACGCTTTTTGACAATTTCGTAGCGGATGTCTTTTGCTCCTCGAACATCGAAGAGTTTTTCGGTGCTTTCATCGTGGCTAATTTCTATTGTGAGATCTTGCACCAAAACTAGATGAGTGACGGCAAGTTGGCTAGATTCTGGGGTTTTTAGCTGGAAAATTGTCCTGGCACAATCACAAACAGCTCTTAGCTGTTCATAGCGGAGACTGCGCAGATGATAGAGGGAAAAGTTGGAGTCAATGGACTCCCCGACGTAAATCATATGGTCAAGTCCGTCAGTACACTCTATATCACAGTAGTGAGGGATGATTTGTTGCATATGGACTTGCCACCGCTCCCAAGTGTCTTTAAGTGCGGAGTTAATCTGGTTAATTTTTTGATCATAGCGATCGCGAGCCCGGTAAACTGAACCTTGACTATTGTTACAATTTTGGCGGTAAGCTTCAACAGCGGCTTGAGCATCAGCACCACAAGTGGCAAAGTAGTCTAGGTAGACTTCCAGCCTTTCTCCTAACATTTTCAGCGCTGTGACTTCTGCCTCCACTTTTATTTTGGCTTTGAGCTCTTCGATATAATCGAGCAAATCCAGCCGCAGTTGTTGGCAAAAAGCACTTTCTTGATACTTCACCACTGCTTCAACAATGGTTAGAGCAAGGTTAAATTGTTCTAGTAAGTCTGCTTGGATAGCACGGTTACGTTCATCTGAGGAGCCACGAATGTCGGAAATACCATACAAAGGATAAACATTGCTAAACACAATTGGTTCTGAAGGTAGTCCCCAGCTGCGACGTTCAGCTTCTTGCAAAAACCGCCATTCGACTGCTGGGTGAATATGGCTGAAGTGTCGTTGAATCGCTTGACGGAGTGCAGTCGTAAAGGCAGGCATCAATTCCCTGGCATGTTGGCAGTCAAGCTCATCAAAGTGATGGGGATGATCGCTCATTATGCCTACTACTCCCGCAAGTCGTCCAGTTTCATGGCGAGAGTTGATAGTTTTGACAACTAGAGGAATGAGCAACATAGAGCGACTACCCTCAATAGTTAGGGAGTGCTCAAAATCAGTTGGGCAATCTTGACTCAAGTCAGGAATATTTCTAACTTGATTGCTATCTGCTGCTTGCAAAAAGTGGGAGCCAGTCAGAGACTCCATAGAATAAACAGTTGATTTTAGCTCCTGAGGGGAAGTATCCTGAGGTTCCGAGCTGATGAATAGCCGGATCTGCTGATCCTCTACTTTGAGAATCAAACTGTGAGTAGCACGAAATAGTGATCGCAAATGTTGATTAATCTCAAAAAACTTCTCAGTTTGGAGAATTGATTTGTGCTCAATCAGTAGCTCAATGATCTGCCGAATTGTCTCCCTTTCTGTAATATCAGAGCCTTCCAATAATAGCTGTCCTGAGAGTTGGTAATTTTCTAAACACAGCTGCTGCGTCCAAATTTGCAACTCGCAAAGATCAATTACTCTTGCTGAACCGTCTTCCACCAATAACTGCTCCAAATCCCAATTCACTTCATCCCCTTGGGAATGCCTACGCACAACTTGCAGTTGTTGCGAGCGGAAGGCAAACTCAATTAATCGAGGTTCTGGATAGAGAGGAGTGTTAAGTGAAACAATTACTGGTTGCTCCAGTAGTCGCTTTCCTTGAACTTCAATTTGATAGATATCTCGGAGGATTAGTAGTAGTATGTGTTGTCGGTATAAAGATTCAACTGCCTTACTCTGCCAGTCAGCTAACAAATCCGGTAGCCGGATATCTAACTCAGCTAAATTAGAGTTCGTCGTAGGTATGTCAGTCAGCTGACAAAAATAATCATTGGCATACTGCACCTTGAAGGTATTAGGTTCCACTAGTGCCATTAATAGCTGACTATGGTGGTGAAAATTCCGCAGCCAGTCCAACTCCTGAGCTATGTCTACTATGTCTTTTTTTTGTTTGTGCTTCTGGTTAGAGTGCGTAACACTATCTTCTTGAGGATACTCACCTACTACTGGCGACTGCTCATTGACCAATTGTGTTTGATGATTGAGGCTAGGATCAGATGGGTGGGTTTGTTGCTCTGAAGAAGTAACGTAATTACCATTGTGGCTTTCTTCATCGTGAATTCCACCCTGATTTTTTGGCAAATTAGAGCTTGGTTTACGGATAGGCATGGGAGAGGCACTCTGCAATTGAAAATTCAAAATGATCAAACCCAGGATACTCAAAGATTCCAGGGATTATCACAATTCTAGGACCTAGGCAGTGAAAGGAAAAATCAAAATTTTAGCCTATAGGGAACAGGCAAAAGAGGATTAGGCTATTTTCCCTGTCTAAGTGCGTAAGTCCTGAATTCAATTTGAAGATGCACCAGTCTATTAGGGAACAGTTGTCAACTGTTTGCCTAAGTAGGTTCTGCAATTCTAACTTACAAAAAGCAGCAGCAAACTGCCAGAGACATTCCCAATTCCCAATTCCCAATTCCCAAACAGCAAATGACAATACCTTGAGCAAAAAGAGACCAACAAGACTACGCTTAATTAAAGGTAAATATTTAATTAGAAGAACTTGACAGATGTTTGATGCTCTAGCCGAAAACTTAGAAAATGCCTGGAAGAAATTACGGGGTCAGCATAAAATCTCTCAGACAAATATTCAAGAAGCTCTGCGAGAGGTACGTCGTGCTCTGTTGTCCGCGGATGTGAATCTCCAAGTCGTCAAAAATTTTGTTGCTGAGGTGGAAACCAAAGCGCAGGGAGCAGAGGTTATTTCTGGGGTTAGTCCTGACCAGCAGTTTATCAAAATTGTCTATGACGAGTTAGTCAGAGTCATGGGGGAAACTAATGTTCCCTTAGCTAAAGCCGATACCCAGCCGACAATTGTCTTGATGGCGGGGTTACAGGGAACAGGTAAAACTACTGCTACAGCGAAGCTAGCTCTGCATCTGCGCAAGCAACAAAGAAGTGCTTTACTAGTTGCCACAGACGTTTATCGACCGGCAGCTATCGATCAGTTGGTGACCCTAGGTGAACAAATTGACGTGCCGGTGTTTGAACTGGGTACAGATGCCGATCCTGTAGAAATTGCCCGTCAAGGGGTGGCACAAGCAAGGGAAACTGGTGTTGATACTGTCATCATTGATACAGCAGGACGACTGCAAATTGACCAGGATATGATGGCAGAACTTGTCAACATCAAGGAAACCGTCCAACCCCACGAAATCCTACTGGTAGTGGATGCGATGACAGGTCAAGAGGCGGCAAATCTCACTCTTACCTTCCACGAACAAATTGGCATTACTGGAGCAATTCTCACGAAACTAGATGGAGATAGTCGCGGTGGAGCGGCTCTATCAGTTAGGCGAATTTCTGGACAACCGATTAAATTTGTCGGTGTTGGGGAGAAGGTAGAGGCTCTGCAACCCTTTTATCCGGAGAGAATGGCATCCCGGATTCTCGGTATGGGAGATGTCCTCACCCTCGTGGAAAAGGCTCAAGAGGAAATTGATCTCGGCGATGCTGAGAAGCTGCAAGAGAAAATGCTTACAGCCAAATTTGACTTCAGTGATTTTATGAAGCAGATGCGGCTGTTGAAAAATATGGGTTCCCTGGGTGGTTTGATGAAGATGATTCCGGGGATGGGTAAGCTCAGCAGTGATCAACTACAACAAGGAGAAACTAAACTTAAGCAATCGGAAGCGATGATTAACTCCATGACCCAAGAGGAGCGTCGTAACCCAGATTTGCTAGCAAGTTCTCCCAGTCGTCGCCGTCGGGTTGCTGGTGGTTCTGGCTATACAGAAAGGGATGTTAGCAATCTAGTGAGCGAGTTTACCAAAATGCGATCGCTCATGCAACAAATGGGTCAAGGGGGAATGGGAATGCCAGGAATGGGAATGCCAGGAATGGGTGGAATGTTCGGTGGCGGTATGGGTGGTAATCGTCCCCAACCAGGTTGGCGCGGTGGTCCTTCCAAGAAAAAGAAAAAGGCTAAAAAGAAGAAGGGATTTGGACAGCTTTAAACGAATGAGTGAATGTAGAATTTAGAAAAAAATTAATTATACATTCACTCATTCTAAATTTTACATTGTAGTATTGCTTCACACCCTAACGCTCTTCAATGGGGATATAGGAAACATTATGAGCTCCTGTATATTCTTGAGTGGGACGGAAAATCCGATTAACAGCAAGCTGTTCCTTCCAATGAGCCAGCCAACCAGCAACTCGTGCGATCGCAAATACTGGTGTAAACAAGTCTGTGGGAATACCTAATTTTTGGTAAACCAGCCCTGAATAGAAATCGACGTTGGCATAAATTCCTCTATGACCAAGTTTTTCCTCTACAGCTTGCTCCAACTCTACAGCAATATCGTAGTATTTGTTTCCACCAGACTGTTTAAACAATTGTTCTGCTAAATGTTGTAGAATCTTGGCTCGTGGATCTTTGACCTTATAAACACGGTGACCAAAACCCATTATTCTTTCCTTGCGCTGCAAACGCTCCTCTAAATAGGGGCGGACATTCTCCACTGAGCCAATGTCTGTCAACATAGCGATCACTTCTTCATTAGCCCCCCCGTGCAAGGGACCGGCTAGGGTTCCTACTGCTGAGGCAATTACCGCATAGGGGTCTGTCAGGGTTGAAGATGTCACCATAGCGGAGAAAGTGGAGGCATTGATGGTATGTTCTGCATGTAGAGTCAAGCATACATCAAAGATGTGCGCTGCTAGAGGGTTTGGTTCTCGCTCATTGAGCATGTAGAGAAAGTTGGCAGAATATCCTAGATCATCACGAGGTTGGATGGGATCGTGACCTTTTCGCATTAGCTTGAAAGCTGCCACCATTGTGGGAATTTTTGCCAAGAGGCGCACGACAGCTTCCCGAATATATTGTGGGTTATCTAAAGCGCGACGGGAATAAAAAAGACCTAGTGCTGCAGCTGAAGTTTGCAATGCATCCATCGGGTGACCAGTTTCGGGAAAGCACTTCATCATATCCCTAATCCGATATTTAATACGTCGATGGAAGCGAATGTCGTGCTCAAAGGCTTCGAGTTCTTCCTTCCGGGGAAGTTCACCCCAAATCAGTAAATATGCTGTTTCCAGGAAGGTACTTTTTGATGCGAGTTCTTCGATGGGAATACCACGATACTCCAGTATTCCCTGTTTTCCATCAACATAGCTGATACTGGATTGAGCAGCAGGGATGTTTTCTAGACCTGGTTTATACTCGCAGAGCGTCATATTGCTAATGAGTGAGTTGGAAACGTTCTCTAGCTAACTTACCAGAAAATCTTATATTAGCCTTCAGTGCTAAAAATATCTATAATTAAGGCTTGGGAGAAGAGTAAGCAGACACACCCTCAGGGGGTGACAAGAGACTTTAAAAGCAGGCGGGGTGTGGGGTGTAGGGTGTAGGGTGTAGGCAAAAAGACGAGCAACGCAAGAGTTAGTAGAGAGGATTAAATTGGGTAATAGACGATTGCATCAGGTTTGTGAGGTATGTTATCTAGTTACTGAGTAATTGTTAACGATTTGTGTCTGACAAACAAAAGCCCTCTCGCTCCTTGGTGGGAATTGCGGGGATTGTGGCGGTTGCCACGCTAATTAGTAAAGTTTTTGGGTTAGTGCGTCAGCAGGTGATTGCAGCGGCTTTTGGTGTGGGACCAGTTGCTAATGCCTACTTCTACGCTTATATTATCCCTGGTTTTTTGTTCGTGCTGTTGGGGGGAATTAATGGTCCGTTCCACAGTGCATTGGTTAGTGTTCTCGCTAAACGGGAGCAATCAGAGGCTCCTCGGTTGGTGGAAACTGTAACTACCTTGGTGGGATGTATTCTAATACTAGTTACCATCGCCTTGGTGCTATTTGCCGAAGTCTTCATTGATCTGATTGCCCCAGGTTTTCTGAAAACGCCGGAAGGTCTGCAAGTCCGTGCGATCGCAATTCAACAGTTGCAGATTCTGGCTCCCTTAGCAGTACTGGGGGGGTTTATTGGTATTGGCTTTGGTACTCTCAATGCTGCGGAGCAATATTGGTTACCTGCTGTAAGTCCTTTGTTTTCCAGTGTTGCAGTTATTGGCGGATTGGGTATTTTGGCACTGCAACTAGGGGAGAGCATTAGCTTACCCAAATATGCCCAGTTAGGGGGAGCAGTATTAGCTGGTGGCACTCTCATTGGAGCAATTCTCCAGTGGTTAGTGCAGCTGGTAGCTCAATGGCGCATTAATATGGGCAAGTTACGGTTGCGATTTGACTGGCAGCTACCAGGGGTTAAAGAAGTCTTTCAGGTAATGGCACCAGCAACCCTTTCTTCTGGGATGCTGCATATTAATGTTTACACTGACTTGTTTTTTGCCTCTTATATTCCAGGTGCTGGTGCTAGCTTGAATTTTGCCAATCTGTTAGTTAATACGCCTTTGGGTATTATCTCCAATGTGATTTTAGTGCCTCTGCTGCCAGTATTTTCCCGCCTAGCTGCTCCTGAAAATTGGGCAGAACTCAAGCAGCGGATTCGTCAAGGTATGATTTTGACGGCTTTGACTATGTTCCCTCTGAGTGCTTTGATGGTGACTTTAGCTATGCCAATTGTACGGGTTGTGTACGAACGCCAAGCTTTTGATGAACAGGCAGCGATGCAGGTTGCCCCAGTACTGATGGCTTATGGTATTGGTATGTTCGTCTACTTAGGACGGGATGTTTTAGTCAGGGTATTCTATGGTTTGGGAGATGGGCAAACACCATTTCGCATCAGTGTGTTTAATATCTTTCTCAATGTCGTGCTGGATTATTTTCTGGTAAGTGCCTTTGGTACACCAGGTATCGTATTTGCCACTGTTGGGGTTAATATCACTTCTATGGTGCTACTGTTGTGGCTGTTGAATAAACAACTCAATGGCTTACCTTGGCGAGAGTGGATTTTGCCGATTCTTGGATTGGCAGTTAGTGGCGTTTTTGCTGGTTTAGCTAGTTGGGGTGTCAGTTGGGGTTGTGAGCAAGTTTTGGGTATTGGTAATCTTTGGTTGGGACTGTTGCAGTTAAGCTTAGCTGGGATAGCTGGTTTAGCTATTTTTGCTTTGTTGGCGACTAGGCTGAATTTGCCTGAAGTAGACATTTTTGTTACTCGTATGCGTCAGAAGTTTGGTAGGTAGTAAACTTTGACTGACGTGGAGACACGGAGACACAGAAATGTACAGAGAGATTAAGCGCTTTTGTCGTATTTTGAGAATATGTAATTTAAAGGCGCTTGGGATGTGGCGGGTTTGAATTCCCATTGCATTCCAAATTCTGGCTCCTAACTCCTGTCTCCTGTCTTCTCCTTTAACTAGATTCCATCCCATCCAAACACCGACTCAACTCATAGCGCATCTTCTCTACATCGGAATGATAGCGCAGTCCATGTCCTGGTAACACCCATTCAAAGGAGTAGTCAAGCAGTCGGTGCATGGATTTGATTTGTTCTGCCCAAGAGTACCAGCAAAAATTACGGAAGGCAATTAGTTGACCAAATTGGTCAGACCAGGCAAGATGGTCACCAGTAAACAGAAACTTGTCCTTATAAAGCAGAACTGTATGACCTTTGGTATGACCAGGAACTGGAATAATTAACAAGTCTGTTGCTAACTGATATGCTTGTGAGCCAGTTAGCTGAATTTCCACCTCACGAGTCCCACTATTAATGTCATCAGTATGTAGGATGCGACTACACCCAAAATGCTCCCTATACTTTTGATGATCTGCTACATCATCCTGGTGCGTCAAATAAAGATAACGAATTCCACCCATCTCCTCAAAACGCTTAACTAAAGGTGGAGTAAAACGAGGTGAATCAATTAGGATGTTGCCTTGAGGGTGTTGAATAAAGTAGCTAGTAGCGGCGAAGGAACTCTTGGAATGATAGCCGCAATGGTAAACATTATCCGCTACTAGGATAGGGAAACTCTGCTGGGCATTTTTAATATCTTTGGGTTTTTCTACAGTGCCAATGGAGGCAGTCGGACAAGCTAACAGTGCTTGGAGTGTTTTTAAGCGCTCTGTTTCATTAGCTGGTTGATGATAAACCGCAGATTTTCCACTCGCGCGATGAAATACTTCTGGAATCATCCAGCGACAGGTATCACAATCAATGCAGCTGCTATCGACGTAAAAGTCACCGCTGATATTTTGAGAGCGGCGTTGTTTGAGATGAGCCATAGGTAAATCTCCCAATGTTGGTGAGGAGCTATATATAAATCATACTCATAACGAGTATGATTTGCATTTTTTTTGGTGCTAACTCGTGTAGAAATAAATCTGATTTCTATGAGTTAGTTGAGAGCCGCTCCACAGGAGGCGCACCAACCGCTATGAATGGAAGAAACAAATAAAATCCTCTTCCCTGTTGCAAGAGTGCCTATTGCCTTGTTTCTTAAGAGACAGCTTTTATGTTACAATGTATTTAATGTAGTACAAAAAACTGTCTGGTAGAAACTGATTGTACAAGTTATACCAGCGCTGCCATTCAGGAGTATCATGGCAACATTTCGGGACATCCTCAACTACTACCGCCCCTACCACCTATTATCTATTGTTAGCATTATTGGTGCCAGCATCTTTGAAATCCTTGATTTGGTTGTACCTTATGCGATCGGACAGATTCTCAACATTTTATCCGGTCAAGACTTGGATAAACCACTACAGAACCTAGTAGATGGTATTGCTGCCCTTACCCAAAGTCAAGATGAACGATTCTTGTCTCTGGCAGTGCTGCTAGTGATAATTTTCCTAGTTACTGTGGCTAGAGCACCATTTCAACCTTGGATTGGAGGTTGGTGGTATCACTGGGCAATTCCCCTCAAAGCTCGTCGGAACCAATCAGAAAAAGCGCTAGAAAAAATTCTTACTCTACCGCTGGATTTTTACGATGAGCACAATCCAGGCAGAATTGCTGGACGAGTTACCAAAGGTATCGCCAACCACACCTGGACTTACCCAGAAGTTGCTGGGCAGTTGATTCCCAAATTAGTCAGGGTACTGGGCATTTTTGTCGTTATCTGGTTTATTGAGTGGCGCATTGCCATTTTGTTTTTAGTATCCTTTGTCTTGATTTTGAGCTTCAGCATCAAACACCTCAAGCAACTGATTTTCCATGAGGAAAGATTAGATAGATATCAGGAAAATACCGAAAGTCGTACTTCAGAAATTGTTACCAATATCAAAACTGTCAAAGCCTTTGCAACCGAAGCAGTGGAACTCGAACGACAGCGACAGCGCTTAAACCGAGAACTGAAAGTAATATTGTACCGTCTGCACTTGGGTTACATCAAACTGGGTACTTGGCAAAAAACCGTCATTGATGTATGTGTTTTTTCCTTACTGAGTCTGACTCTGTTTGCTACAGTACAAGGCAAAATATCCCTAGGGCATTTCGTGACTACTCTGACTGTTTCCACCATGGCTTACTCGGAAATGGAGCCCCTCAACGATCTTGCTGAGTTATTTGCCCGTCGTTATGCCTCCATGCAGCGCTTCCATGAGTTTATGGAGCAACCAGCTGGCAAAGATGCTGCTGGAATTGTCCTTACACCTACTCACAGGGCTACTTCCTATCAATTCACTGGCAAAGTTGAGTTTAACCATGTGGGCTTCAGTTACGATGCTCGATACCCAGTGCTAAAGGATATTCAGTTGTTGATTGAACCCTATCAAACTGTAGCATTAGTGGGTCGTTCTGGTTCTGGTAAGTCTACTCTGGTAAAACTGCTGTTCAGGTATTTTGAACCAAATCAAGGTCATATTTTAATTGATGGTGTAGATATTCGGAATCTAGATATTACTGGCTATCGCCAGCGACTGGCAATTGTTCACCAAGAAGTAGATGTGTTTAATGGCACACTGCTGGACAACATTACCTACGGTAATCGTAAGGCTAGTTTTGAAAAAGTAGAAGAAGCCTGTCGCATTGCCAGAGTTGATGAGATGATTGAGCAATTACCCCAAGGCTACTACACTGTTGTTGGTGAGCGAGGTATGCGGTTATCCGGTGGACAAAGGCAGCGGTTGGGAATTGCCAGAGCGCTTTTAGTTGAACCAGATGTCCTAGTTTTTGATGAGGCAACTTCCAGTCTGGACTATGAGTCAGAGCGCTCAATTCAGTTAGCTATGCAAAGTATTCAAGGAACCCGCACCACTATTATTATTGCTCACCGACTGAGTACGGTTCGGGATGCTGATAAAATTGTGGTTCTCGACCAAGGTCGGATTGCCGAAGTGGGTAACCATGCTGAATTACTGTGCCAAAAAGGGATTTACCGACGCTTACATGCTCTTCAAGAAACTGGTGAGTTGCTTTAATCTCAGTTCAGGTTAAAACCGTTTTTCAGCTAATTTCATAACAGAATCCGTTTTTCACTTTACGAAGGAATGAGGGTTTCAGCTTATCCTGAATCGCTTTACTTTAGGGACTTCCAAAGAGGGGTAGTACAATAAGCAGGTCTACTCCCAAAATTGGATAACTTATTTTTGGGCAGTCCCACTAAACTAAAGAAAGTGCCTATGTTGACGAAACAAGAAAGCGATCGCTTATTGGTCTCCTGGAATGATACTGCTACAGAGTATCCAGATTCCCAGTGCATCCATCAGTTATTTGAATCCCAAGTAGAACAGACTCCTGATGCAGTAGCGGTGGTATTTGAGGAGCAACAATTAACTTATGCAGAGTTGAATGCCAAAGCCAATCAACTGGCTCACTACCTACAAGGGTTAGGTGTAGGTTCGGAGGTGTTAGTAGGGCTTTGCATCAAGCGTTCTGTGAATATGGTTATCGCCATGCTGGGAATCTTGAAAGCAGGAGGTGCTTATGTCCCCCTAGATCCAGCTTATCCTGCTGAGCGCTTGTCCTTCATGCTCCAAGATGCAGAGTTGTCAATCGTAGTTACCCAAGAGAAATTATCATCAGGACTGCTAGAGCAGACAACCTCAGCAACGCCAAATCTTAGGTTAGTTTTCTTAGACAATGACTGGGCAGAGATATCGCAACAAAGTCAGGACAATTTAGGCATTGATATAAATCCTGCTAACTTAGCTTACACTATCTACACTTCCGGTTCTACAGGGAAGCCTAAAGGCGTTCAAATTGTCCACCAATCGGTGGTGAACTTTTTAAGTGCTATGGGATCGTCTCCAGGATTGAGCAAGGAAGATACTTTAATCGCAGTAACCACAATATCGTTTGATATTTCCGTTCTGGAAATTTACTTACCACTCATTAGTGGCGCTCGTTGCATCTTAGTTAGCCGTCAAGTAAGTAGGGATGCCGAGCAGTTAATGAAATTGATAGAACGATGTAACGCAACTGTAATGCAGGCGACTCCTTCAACTTGGCGCATGTTGGTAGAAGCTGGCTGGCAAGGAAACAAGCAACTGAAAATCCTTTGCGGTGGAGAGAGTTGGACTAGAGATTTAGCTGAGCAGTTGTTAGAAAAGTGTGCTAACCTCTGGAATGTTTATGGTCCGACAGAAGCAACAGTTTGGGCAACTATCCATCAAGTTGAAGCCGGTGTTGGCTCTATTCCCATCGGACGACCAATTGCTAATACTCAAGTTCATATTCTCGATCCAAATCAGCAACCAGTCTCTATTGGCGAACCGGGAGAATTGCACATTGGTGGTCTAGGTTTAGCACGAGGCTATCTAAATCGACCAAAACTGACTTCAGAAAAATTCATTCCCAATCCATTTAGCCAAAAACCTGACTCCCATCTCTACAAAACAGGGGATTTAGCTCGCTATGATCGCGATGGCAATATTGAATTCTTGGGACGTATTGACCACCAAGTCAAGGTGCGGGGCTATCGTATCGAACTAGGGGAAATTGAGGCAACCCTGAATCAACACCCTGATGTGGCACAAGCCATTGTCACTGCACGGGAAGATATCCCTAACCAAAAACGCCTGGTTGCCTACTTAGTTGCCGGTTCCTCATCGGATACGACGGACGAGGAAGATGTCGCCAAGCAAACCGAGCAGTGGCAGAAAATCTGGGATGAGGCTTATGTCCATACCGACGATGTGGAAGATGCGAGCTTTCATATTGGCGGTTGGATGGATAGCTATACCGGCAAAGATCTAGACCCAACACAGGTGCGAGAGTGGGTAGAGCATACTGTAGAGCGGATTCTCTCTTTGCAACCGAATCGATTGCTAGAAATTGGCTGTGGCACAGGTTTGCTGCTGTTTCGGATAGCGCCCCAATGCCAGCACTACTACGCTACCGATATTTCTGGGGAAGCGATTCGCTACCTAGAGGGACAAATCGGTAATAGCGAGTTAGCCTCATCGGTGGTGCTGCGTCAGACTGCTGCGGACAAGCTGGCAGAAATTGTTAAGGAGTCTTTTGACACGGCTATCTCTAACTCGGTGATTCAGTATTTTCCCAATATTGATTATCTGGTAGAAGCTATAGAAACTGCGGTGGAGTTGGTAGAGCCCGGGGGGCAAATTTTCCTAGGGGACGTGCTGAGCTTGCCCTTGCTGGAAGCATTCCATACGTCAGTGCAATTGTATCAAGCTCCTGACGCCCTGTCAGTAGACGAACTGAGGCAGCGGATAGGCGATCGCTTCTCGGAAGAACAAAGACTGATCATTGACCCCGATTTCTTCATTGCTCTCAAAGAGCATTTACCCAAAATCACTCATGTAGAAATTCAACTCAAGCGGGGGCATTACCAAAATGAACTGACTCGCTTCCGTTATGATGTGGTGTTGCATGTAGGCAAAAAAGTCTCTTCTCCCACAACTCCACCAGTATTTCTCAACTGGCAGCAAGATAATTTAACTGTAGCTGCCGTTCGTCAGCAACTGCTAGAAACCTCCCCAGAAATCCTCATTGTCAGCAGCGTTCCCAATCCCCGGACTTGGGCAGATCTACGAGCAATAGAATTATTAGCCAGTCCCGATTGTCCTGAAACTGTAGGGGAACTTCGCCAACAGATTCCTCAAGCTGGGATTGAACCAGAAAACTGGTGGGAATGGCAGTCGGATGTTCCTTACAAAATAAACATTAACTGGTCAGCTAATAGCGGTGAAGATTACTACGATGTGGTATTTGTCCGGCATGATACCCAGATCATTCCAGACAGCACCATCCAAAAAACAGCAATAGATTCCGTAGTTCCGTCGGTAAGCGTAGAATCCAAAAGCAAGCCTTGGAGTGCCTATGCCAATAATCCGATCCAAACGAAGGAAGCCCTAGGACCAAAACTGCGGCATTTTCTCAAACAGAAGCTACCAGATTACATGGTTCCTTCGGCTTTTGTTTTCCTCGATACCATGCCCTTAACACCCAACGGCAAGATCGACAAGCGAGCGCTACCAGCACCTCAAAAAGATAGACCCATTTTGTCCCAAGCCTTTGTTGCACCTCGAACAACTATCGAGGAAGAATTGACGAACATCTGGACTAATGTACTCAATATTTTTCCGATTGGTGTGACTGACAACTTCTTTGAGTTGGGCGGGCATTCTCTACTTATCGTGCAGTTACTCTCCCAAGTAAAAGACCATTTTGGAGTCAAGTTACCCCTGAGTAGCCTCTTTGATGACCCCACAGTAGCAGGGATGGCTCGTTCGCTGGCAATCTGCCGTCAGACAGAAGAAGTTTCCTACCTCGAAGGAATGACTGTTGCCGATTTGCTCTTAGAGGCAGTTTTAGATCCCACCATTCGTCCTACCTCAGATTATCTTGACCCCACAAGAGAGCCAGATGCTATTTTCTTAACAGGTGCAACGGGATTTCTAGGATCATTTTTACTCCAAGAACTTTTCCAACAAACCAAAGCTCAAATTTATTGTCTAGTTCGTAATAGCAACAGCTCTGTTGAGGGAAAGGAAAAAATCCACAAAAACTTGGAACGTTATGGGCTAGGACATTTACTAGAACATGCAAATTTCCACTCTCGGATAATTCCTGTGCTTGGGGATCTATCCAAACCTTTTTTGGGAGTTGATGAGCAAAAGTTTTACCAGCTGGCTGGAGAAATAGATCGGATCTATCATGTTGGGGCTAACGTCAATTTACTTTATCCCTACACTGCTATGCGAGCTGCGAATGTAGGAGGGATTCAGGAAATATTGAGATTAGCCAGTCTTGTTAAGCTCAAGCCCCTACATTACATCTCGTCGTTGGGCGTGTTTGAAGCTACTGGCTATGCCTCTTTGAAGAAGACCATCACTGAACAAGATAGCCTTGAGGCTGGCGAAGTGGTTTATGGTGGTTACTGTCAGACTAAATGGGTAGCGGAAAAATTGCTCGAAATTGGCAGGTCAAGAGGCATTCCGGCAGTTATATATCGTCCCGGAATGATTAGCTCTCATACCCAAACCGGTGCTTGTAATATTGATGATATGCTTTGTAGTCTAATTAAGCACTTTATCGAGTTCGGTAATGCACCAGAACTAGATATCAATGTCGATATCACACCTGTGGATTATATCAGCCGAGCCATCTTCCATCTTTCCAACCAGAAAGCATCTTTAGGGCAAGTCTTTCATCTGATGAATCCGGAATATTTATCTTTGAAAGAACTCATTGCACAAATCAACACCCTAGGCTACTCTATCAAAGAAATAGAATATTCTCAGTGGCTATCTCAATTAAAAGATTTAGCAATGAATTCCCAAAAAACAGCTTTTGGAGGTATGCTACCTCTGTTAATTGAAAAAATTCCTAATACTCAGCTAACCTATTTGGAGATTACCTCCATGGGAATGGTTTTTGATTGCGAGAATACCCTCAAAGGACTTGCCAAGAATTCGATGCTCTGTCCGCCAGTGAATAGTCAATTACTTCGTACTCTCATTGGTTATATGACCGATTGTGGCTTCCTGGAGCCTCCCACAACTGTCTGAGATTAGGTTTAAAACCATTGCATCTTTTGTGCAATGGTTTTTTGTACCAAAACATAGGAGTATTGTTTAGAGAGACTTATTAATACAAACAATGGTTAAGCAGTCAAAACAAAAACAAAAAATTGTCGCGTTATGGGCAGCTCCTAGAAGTATATCCACGGCTTTTGAGAAAACTTTTTCACAACGAGATGATACTCAAATAGTTCATGAACCCTTTGCCGATGTCTACTACTTTAGTAAATGGCGGCGCTCGAATAATTTTGGAGATTGTCAGGCTCAATACGAATACAGTGGGACTATGGCAATTGAAGTGATTATGTCTAAGGTAAATGACTTAGTATTCTTCAAAGATATGGCTTGCTATGCACTACCTTATATCACCAAAGAGTTTCTAGGTTCTGTCATTAATACCCTGATTATACGCCATCCCAGAGAAACAATTGCTTCAATTTATAAACAGAATGTTTCTCTGACAGAAGAAGAATTCGGCTTCACAGCATTAAAGCAAATGTTTTCCATAATAACTAAAGATTTAGGACAACAACCAATTGTTGTTGAAGCTAATGATTTCCGTAGTAATCCCCGACAAGTTCTCAGTAAATATTGTCAAAGCATTGGAGTCGATTTTGACCCGAAAATGCTTGAGTGGGAAACTGGTAGCTTGAAGTCATGGAAACCTCATGAAATAGAATTTCAGGCTAAGTGGCATCAAAGCTTAGAAAATAGCACTACTATATTGACCCCAACTGAAGTCAAAGTCGATATTCGTCCTGAAGATGTAGAAATGATCGAACGGGCCATCAAAATTTATGATGAGCTTCGTTGCTTTGCATTGTAGTTGGAATGGAAGTACAGATTATGAGTCAAGAAAAGTTTCTGCAGGGTCGTGCAGCTATAGTAACAGGAGGTAGTTCCGGGATTGGTAAGGCTATAGCTTCTGCTTTAGCTGAAGCCGGAGCTAATATAGCGATCGGTTCTCGTTCGGCTGCCACTAGTCTCTGCCAAGCCCAAATTGAGGCGCGAGGAGTTAAAGCGTTGGCGATGCAACTAAATGTGACCTCAACTAACTCGGTACAGGCTTTTGTTGATGCTGTTATCACAGCTTTTGGTCAAGTAGATATTCTTGTCAATTCGGCTGGTATAATGCCAGAACAGACAATTTCTGGTCATTCTGACGAACTTTGGCACGATACCATCGATATCAATCTCAATGGTACCTATCGCGCTATCAAGTTTTGCTTGCCCCAAATGATCGAGCGCAAGTGGGGTCGTATTATCAATATTGCCTCCACTGCTGCAACAGTGGGGAGTGCTGGATGGGGAGCCTACTGCGCTTCTAAAGCTGGAGTAGTAGGGCTAAGTCGCTGCGTAGCCTTAGAGGGGGCACCTTATGGTGTATCCTGTAATACTATTAGTCCTAGCTGGGTTGAAACTGACTTGGCGAAAAACTACTTCACTCAAGCTGCACAGACTGAAGGTGTAAGCTTGGCTGATTATTTTGAAGAAGTAAAACAGGCCAATCCGCAGAAGAGAATGATCCAACCAGAAGAAATTGGCGAACTAGCTGTCTTTCTCTGTCGAGAGCAGGCTGTGGGAATAACCATGCAGGACATTACTGTATCAGCCGGAGCATTTTGGTAGATTTTACGTAAAACACCCAGGATTTTGAAAGCCCTCTCTGTTTACGAATGACACAGACACTCTCAAAACAAAAAGACCAACGGTTTACCCACTCTGGAATAAGTTGGCAACAATTCAAACTACTAGAACAAGGTTTTACTGATTCTCCAGGAATACAGCTGTTCTATTACTTGTTAACTCGATGTGTACTGATGACTTCCACAGTTGAGGCAATGAGGTTTTTCAAAAAGACAATTTCTCAGTTTCAGTGAAAAGCTGTAGCGTGGACACACCTAATTTGGTGTCTTAGGTAGGTTGGGTTATACCAAAAATTAAAAGTCATGTCAGAGATGAGCAGCCAAAAACCTTATCCTGTAGGAACGAGTGTGTCACGACTAAGTAATTTTGGTATTAGCTTTCTTCGTAACCCAACAATGGAGGATATTCCGTTGGGTTTCACTTCGTTGTACCCAAGCTACATTTTTAGGTGTGTCACGGCACTACAAGATTTGCGATCGCACTTAGGATAATCTACATTGAGTTTGCATGATTCAACATCTAAATCATGCAAACTCAATTTTGTTCAACTGAACATAAGCAATAATAATCATGAGTATTGTGCCACGCGGGATGACTGTTACTGAAGCATATCGACTTTATCGCTCAGGTAGTTTGTTAGTGAATCGAAAGTATCAACGAAAGCTTATCTGGACAGTTGAAGAAAAAAAAAGATTGATAGGAAGTATTCTTAAAGGGTATCCAATCCCTCTAATTTTATTAGCTGAACGTCCTCAAATTCATGGGAGTGGCAAATATGAAATTATAGATGGAATGCAACGGCTTAATGCTATTTGCAGTTTCATAGAAAATATATTTACATTTGAACATCAATACTTCAATATTGATGAATTTTCTTACGCCAAACAACTAGCTGATGAAAATGTTTTCCAAATAGCACAAGGAGAAGATTTACGGCTTTCTCGTAAAGAATGTGCTGATATTTTAGATTATCAACTTGCAGTGACTATCTATACTGCAATGGAAGAAAATGATATCACAGAAGTTTTTGGTAGAATTAACTCAGGTGGAAAACATTTAAGCAATCAAGAAAGACGACAAGCAGGTGTCACCACACCTTTTGCCGAAGTAGTGCGTACAATTGCAATGAAATTACGTGGTGATGATACAAAAAAGACACTTTTTTTGTATGATATGCCACAAATAAGTATTGATTCTGGACAATCTGATCAAGGTTATAGAATTAAAGCTGAAGATACCCTATGGTGCAAGCAAGGCATTCTTAGAATATCTCAATTGCGGGATAGTGAAGATGAAGATATGATTGCAGATATTTCAGCCTCTGTGCTACTAGATGAACCTCTCCCAAGAAGTAAAGAAAGGTTAGATCATCTTTATGATGAAGAAAGCAAATATTTTAAAGATATAGAAAACTCCTTGGCTATATATACACCAACTAAACTAGATGATAATATTATAAAGACTTTTTCTATTCTTGGAGAAACTATTGAATCATACAATACAAAAAACAAGTGTTTAGTAAATATTGTGAATCCTGGTAGCAACAATCCAATCCCACAAGCGTTTTACACAATATTTATGGCTTTTTTTGATTTAATAATCAATCAAGAGCTTTTTCCTGCTAATTCAGAAGGGATTATAAATGCACTTAAAAATCTTCAACAGAATCTAAATTTAAGCCGTCGCTATACAACAATACAAGATCGTAAGAGAAATATTGATCAAACAAAAGGATTAATTCAAGATTATTTTGTACAAAAAGATAGATCAACCCTTGGACAAGGTGCTGAATTAATACAAACTTTCAAGAACTCTTTACTTCGATCTCGCATAGAAACTGCGAAGTATGAATGCAAGCAAGGCTTACTGGATTTATCTCCAGCTAGGAAACTCAACAAAGACTTAATTAAAAGAATTATTGAAACAATTTGTGGAATTGCCAATTCAGATCCAGATACTGATGGCTATATTTTTCTAGGAGTAGCTGATGAAAAAAGTGATGCAGACAGAATTAAACTCTTAGATAAAATTGAGCTAGTTGAAGTTAATGGAAGATATGTAGTCGGAATCGACAGAGAAGCAAAAAATCAAGGAAAATCACTTGAAAATTATGTTAAAATTTTAGTAAATGAATTGCGTAATTCTGAATTAACCGATCCATTAAAAACTCAAGTTTTAATGAAGATTGATACAATTTTGTATAAAGGTCATTCTGTCATTAGAATTGCAGTTCCAGCTCAGACAGATGTATCATTTGTTGGTGAAACGGCATTTACAAGGGAAAATTCTTCTACCGTGGAAGCAAACGGACGAAAATTAATTGCAGTTTCTAAGCGTTTCCAAAAGTAAATATAATAAGGTCTATGTAATTAAATTGTCGTCCAAATGCTACTCTAGCTTACGGCAACAGCTAAGCCGAACGAGAACGCTAAACAAACACCCCTACTCCTCCGCAGGTGTTTCTTAAGTGCATAAAGGATGCAATCGCACCTGCGTAGCTACCCTTATATAGTATTACAATGCGAGACGCTAAGCTAAGAAGCTGGGGGAGCTGGGGAAGAAGATAACGATGGTAGAATAGGCGGATTTAGTATCATTGGTTATTAGTACAAAGGATAAATAACTAACAACCAATAACAAAAGAAATATTGGTGTGAATACTCCTGAAACCAACTGATTCGTAAAGCCTGAGAGCACCTGAAGGGTTCTCAGAATCAACACGAAGTCTTGCCGTATCAACACCGTTAGCTTGCAACCGTTGCATTCCAGCAAGCAACATAGCTCGCCCTAATCCCCGCTTGCGAAAGCCTCGCCTGGTACCAAGCACATTAATCCAACCCTCATTACGTCTACTACGCTGATTGGCTTCTGGATTAATGCCACACTCGCAGAAGGCAGCAAATGTACCATCAGCAGCAATAGCAATCCAATCTAATTCAGGCTTGTAGTATGACTGAGTTACAAGGTATCGATAATGCTCAACTGTTAACTCGTGGTGGTTCCAGTGATCGATAAACGATTGGTTGAACATTTCTACCCAAGCTTGAGCATCCTGCTGAGTTTCTACTTGACGAAGGATAAAACCTGCCGGTAACTTGGGTTCTGGAATAGGCAGAACTAGCGATCGCTCCATCGTGAAAAAGTAGCGCTCAGCAGTAAAACCGTGCCTTTCGAGTAAGGCAATGCGTTGAGATTGATCTGCGCGAGCGCCAGAGCGTAGTTTCACCTTCTTGCCACGCTCTTGGCTCACCTCACGCAGTCGCCCCTCGCCCCACGCAATAATCTGCGATTCCAGATCACCGCCCCGTGCTGTGGGGTGGACGCGAAACCCCAAAAAGCAGTCAAGTTCTTCTCCGGATTCAGGAATCCCAATGTGGGAATAGCCAATTAGCTTACCATCAGTATCTTCCCAGAGGCGGATATCACGAGCCTTATCCAGACAGGGATAATCTAATGATTGCTGTAGTTCCGATACTGATGTACCTTGATCGAGTTGATCGACTACTTCACAAGCATTGATTAAAGTTGCGATCGCAGATAAATCTGTTTCATTGACATAGGGACGTTTGGTTAACGTAATCATAAAATTAAGTTAGATGCACAATCATTGGCATCGCAGACAATTAACAGTTGGGTCCGCTCATTATCTTTAACTACATCCAAGAGGCTATGAGTGACGGAAATAGCTCATCCATCTAACTAAGACTTATTCTCTTGAGAGTTTAGAAACTATATTTATACTACAAAATACTACAAAGACTGTCAAGGGAAGCTGATTTGTTTCTCATCTTCCTTTTCGACGCGGTATTTTATCCCGTTGTCTTTTGCTTGTTGCCTGCGTCGTCAGACGCTTACTTTGTGATTGCAATTGTTCCGACCATACCGGCTTCTGTATGTCCTCGAATAGAGCAGTGGAGTTCGTAGGTTCCTGGCTTCATCGGTACAAATACCCATTCTGCCTCACCACCGGGTTGTAGTTCTAGTTCATGAATTGCCCCTTTGACTTCTACCTTACCGGCTTGGACTTTCTGAGTCCAGCTAACATCAGCAAAGTCTTTAGCGGTGAAGTAGTGCTTTTGAAGACTAGGGTTATCCAACAGCAGTTTGTAGCGCTTACCAGCAACAAACTCTAGGTTACTAGGAAAAAACTTTAACTCATTAGCACTGTTACCAAGGCTGACTTTCACCTCTATTGGTGGTTGCATAGTAGCGGTGGTAGCAACTGCTGCTGGTGTCCAGATGATTCCTAGGAAGATAGCTAGAGCAAGAAGGCAGAAGGCAGAAGGCAGAAGGCAGGAGGGAATAAAGCTTTTACCGTAAGCTTTTTGACCTTTTTTCACGCTTTGGTTATTTCCGCCGTGCTGCACTAGTCCAAATATGGTAGTAGTCAAGCATCTACATATCCATTGCTTTGACCACCCCTGATTTATTGAGAAAATAAACTGCATCATGGTTAGATTAGAATGAAGAATTTAGAATTTAGAATGAAGAATTTAGAATCAATATTTGGCTAAAATCTTTGCTCTACAAGGATTTTAGAATTTATTTTCGGTGAATTGACCACAGTTAATCCACGAGAGCCATTTTTTTGAAACATTCTCAATTCTACATTCTACATTTGCCTCATCATCTGAATCTTCAGCCTAACCGAGCAGTATTGCCCCCTTAGCAACCTAAAATTGAACAAAAGTTGCTCGTTGCCCACTTTCGAAAATTCAATGCTGCAAGCTATCTCTCCTCTCACCCTAGGCTTTCAATTTACCTCTCCAGGACCAATTCTGTTTGAGGTAGGACCCTTAGCAATCCGCTGGTACGGACTATTGATTGCCTCAGCCGTATTAATCGGGGTTAGTCTTTCCATGTACCTAGCTAAGCACCGCAACCTGAACCCAGATATTATGGGTGACTTGGCAATCTGGCTAGTAATTGGGGCAATTCCTGGTGCTAGACTCTACTATGTCCTATTTCAGTGGCAAGAATACACCCAGCGCCCTGAAAACATCATCGCCATTTGGAAAGGCGGCATTGCAATTCACGGTGCTATCCTAGGCGGTATCTTAGCAGCGACAATTTTTGCCCGTATTAATAAAGTATCTATTTGGTTACTAGCAGATCTGGTAGTGCCTTCCCTAATTTTGGGTCAAGCCATCGGGCGTTGGGGTAACTTCTTCAATTCTGAAGCTTTTGGTAGACCAACAAATTTACCTTGGAAACTCTATATTCCACCAACAAATCGTCCTCCCAATCTGATTAACTTTGAGTATTTTCATCCCACCTTCCTCTACGAATCTTTATGGAACTTATTAGTCTTTGGCTTACTGATAAATTTGTTCTTTCGAGATTTAAAGAGGAAACCCCATCTGAAGATAGGGACTTTAGCGTTGCTGTACATGATTGCCTATAGTATGGGTAGAGTCTGGATTGAAGGATTTCGTACTGATAGCCTGATGCTCGGATCATTACGCATCGCTCAAGTAGTCAGTTTAGTTGCGATCGCACTGGGACTTGCTGGTTTAGTGTGGTTATATTTAATTCGTCGTTCCCTACCAGATGTAGTTCCAGCTCAAAGGCAAGAGTATTAGGTGTTAGGTATTAGGCATTGGTGACAAGTTAAGGCAAAATCGTCGTTGTCAAGGGAATGGAGAATGGAGAATAGAGAATGGAGAATGAAGAATATAGATTTTTTTGTCCAAAGTCCAATTCCATATATAGGGTTTTTTTAGCCCCAAACACCATATCTGGGAGTTGACAAAATGCACAACCCTTTAACTTGTCACCATTGGGTATTAGGTATTAGGAAAAATGACCAATGACCAATGACTAATAAAAATGGAACTATACTTAATTCGTCACGGTATTGCCGCCGACAGGGAAGCTTACTCCAATGATGAAGAACGCCGTCTGACTAATAAAGGGCGTCAAAAAACTGGTAAAGTGGCTGAGGAACTGTATAGAATTGGACTGCGTTTTGACCTGATTTTGACCAGTCCGTTGGTACGAGCCAGAGAAACTGCCGTTATACTCAAAGATATTGGTCTAAGTAACCGAGTTGAAGAGTTTCCCAGTCTTGCTCCTGATGGTGACATTCATACCTGGGTAAATTGGCTCAAATTGCAGTGGAAAAATCATACAGTTGCAAACTCCTTAGCATTAGTTGGTCATCAACCAGATTTAGGAAATTGGGCAGAAACTTTGGTATGGGGTAAATCCCAAGAAAAACTTGTACTCAAAAAGGCTGGGGTTATTGGCTTACACATTCCAGAAACTAAGACACCTTTGAGTCAAAGTGAACTATTTTTGCTAACTTCCCCTAAGTGGTTGCTCTCGTGAAACTTGGAGCACCGAACACTTAAGAAAAAAAACCTCCATATCTCTTTCCCCTATTGCCTATTGCCTATTGCCTTTTCCTGAATAACTGGCTTCACATCCCAAAAAGAAACGCTATATGTCTTTCCGTTTCTTTTTGGCTGACCCAAAATAGGGATGTATTTGCCGCTCACAAAGAGGATTTAGGGTATATTTGGGCTTAAACTTCGTTTAAGTCCCACTAATGCAGCAGAGCAGAAATTCCTTACTACCCAGTTATTTCTACTCTGCTATACTGAGTAGTATAAACTCTAACTCTAGACTTATTGACATATAGCAATTCAAAGTAATCTTCTAACAGAAGATAATACTTTATTCAGGAATTCCTACGTAGGGGCGCACCGACGTGCGCCCTCAACCGACTTCTAATCTGAAAATAGGAGTCATAGCAAATCCGGGTTAGCCACCTCCGTCTTAAGGAAATCGTGAAACCTTGTAGAGACGAGCCATGGCGCGTCTCTACCATCTGGGGATAACGGGGTTATATATGCCGGATTTGGTATCAGCTCTAGTATGAAAGATAAATTTTATCCAAAAAATAATAAGAAAAATTTATATAATTTGTCAGGATTAAGCAAAGCCGAGCTGAAAAAAGTAATGTAAGAAGGTTTAATCCCAACGGATTGCTTTTGGCTCATAGCAGCAAGCAATCAGCCATGGATAGCTTACTCCGCTCAAGAAGGTGCAGTAGCAAGAGCCACATCGGGTGGCGACAAAGATTTTCTGGGAGTTAACACCAATTTTTACTACTTTAAGCGGCTAGATTTCTTAGCTGTAGAATCCAAGCAAATCCCAGCTCTATAACATTTACAACCTTTGTCCGCAACCAATTTATCTGCGGTTAAAGTTGTAGTTGCCTATATTGGATAACATCAAGAGTAAATTTGCTTATGATTCGAGCCAAAGTAAGCTTTTGATGGTAGGATTCCCTATGATTGCTGTTAGTCAACACGGGAATCAAGAAAGGCGCTAGCTAATCGCCTGTGTGTGAGGAATGATTGACAAAGGAAAGAACATAATAGTGGTTGACGCAAAAATATCTTCCGGGCATTCGTCGAAGCTGACGGGATTCAGACTCCTAGCATTACTGACAGCTGGGCTAAGTTTGGGAGCATTCACTCTGGATTGGACAGCAGGGCGAATGCCTTTTTCTGGTATGGCGATGACTTTGCCCCTAGTAATTTGTACCTTAATGACTGCGGCGTTAGGTTTATGGGTCGTCCCACTTTTACGCTCACTGAAGTTAGGACAAATTATCCGCGAAGATGGACCCCAAACTCATTTGAGAAAAGCAGGCACTCCGACTATGGGCGGGGTGTTTGTCGTTCCAGTGGCAGTTGCTATAGCTCTGGTATGGTCAGGATGGCTAGCTACAACCCAAGATCTAGTCCATGTACTAGTAGTATCACTGGTAACTCTTGCCTATGCAGGGATTGGTTGGTTGGATGACTGGCAAATTATTCTACGCCGCTCGAATAAAGGGATTTCCCCTCGTCTCAAACTAGCCCTACAAATTGGCGTTGGTTTAGTATTTTGTTCTTGGCTGGCTTGGAGTAATCCAGTCGATATCACTAATATCACTCTACCTTTTGGCATTGTTTTCTCCGTAGGTGTACTATTTTGGCCTTTAGCAATGTTCGTGCTCTTGGCAGAAACTAATGCCACTAATCTCACTGATGGTGTTGATGGATTAGCTGCTGGTACCGGCGCAATTGCTCTTTTCGGGCTAGGAGCAGTTATTGCTCCAACTTCACCGGGTTTAATGATTTTCTGTGCTTGCCTAAGTGGTAGTTATCTGGGTTTTGTCTGCCATAACCACAACCCAGCTAAAGTATTTATGGGTGATACCGGTTCCCTAGCACTAGGAGGAGCACTGGCAGCAGTAGGTCTTTTGAGCCAAAACCTCTGGTGTTTATTGATTGTTAGCGGTTTGTTCTTTGTAGAATGCCTCTCAGTCATTATCCAAGTTAGTTACTTCAAATACACAAAGCGGAAGTACGGCGAAGGTAAGCGCATCTTCAGAATGTCACCGTTTCATAACCACCTGGAACTCTCTGGCTGGTCAGAAACCAAGATTGTTGGTGTGTTTTATATAATTAATGGCATTCTTGCTTGTTTGTGTTGTGCTCTCCATACTGGTATGTAAGGGTCAATGACCAATTACAAACAACAAATGACCAATAACCAGTGATCAATGACGCAAGATGCTTACCAAAAGTTTCCGTAATTGTACCCGTCTATAACGGCGAAGCTGATTTACCCGAACTAATCAGCTGTTTATTAACTCAGAGCTATTCATTTGAAGCAGTAGAATATCTCTTAGTGGATAATGGTAGCCGCGATCGCACTGCTGCTATCATCCAAACGGCTATTCAAGAGGCAGCATCCCAGGGTATAACTCTGTGCTATTTACAGGAGTCTACCATCCAAAGCTCCTATGCAGCTCGCAATGCTGGTATTCGAGCTGCTAAAGGTGAAATTCTTGCCTTTACCGATGCTGATTGTCGCCCTCAGCCAGATTGGCTAGAACTTTTGATCGTTCCGTTGGCTAAAGCAAGTATCGGTATTGTCGTTGGTGAAATTATTGCTTTACCTGGAAAAACCCTCCTAGAAAAACATGCTGAGCGCCACCAGGTTTTATCCCAGCAACATACCCTAGCACATCCCTTTTACCCCTACGGACAAACTGCCAACCTAGCAATTAGGAGACAGATATTTGAACAGGTAGGATTGTTTCGTCCCTACTTAACCACTGGTGGTGATGCGGATATCTGCTGGCGCATTCAACACCAAACCGACTGGCAACTAAATTTTGTCCCTACTGCAATTGTTAAGCATCGACACCGCTCTACCCTCACAGAATATGCACGTCAGTGGCGTCGATATGGTTGCTCTAACCGCTATTTAAATGAACTGCATGGCGTTGAGTTGATGACGGAACTGACAACACCACAATATCTCTATCGGCTCAGTCGCTGGCTGTTAAAGGAATTACCAGTAAATAGTATCAAAGCGATCGCGCACAAGACTCCTCCTATCGATATCATTGGTACGCCGATTAGTCTTTTTGGTGCTTGGAAACGCTCTGCTGGACAAAGGGAAGCTCAATTGACGGATGAGGCTAAAGAAATTGTTTGGCTGGAGGATACTCCTAGAACATTTTGTCATTAGTCCTTTGTTATTAGTCATTTGTACTAACAAAAAGGTAATTTAGGTAGAGTGAGATAGGGTTATTTTTATAGGACTTACGCACTCAAGTATCATGCTGAGGTGAAAGCGTTTTTTGATGTAAAGTAGTTTCTGCTGAAAACAATGTTTGAGGATTTCCCTATGTCGAGCGAAACCACTCCTGTTACACCAGCTGTCTTGGTTACTATTATTACTGAAAATGCTATTAGAGATAGCATTATCAAACTGATTAAAAGCAAGGGAGCAACTGGCTATACTCTAATTGAAGCAAGGGGCGAAGGTGGTCACGGGACACGGATGGGAGATATTGCTGGTTACAATACTAATATTGAAATTAAGACGATTGTTACACCGGAAGTTTCTGACGAAATTTTTCGTGCTCTAGCTGCTAATCGAACCAGTCATGCCTTGACTGCTTTCCGAAATAATGTGGAACTTTTAAGTTCTTAATTTAACTTGCTTCCTTGATCAATATGGTATTTTACCCTATTGCAAGAGTGCCTACATCGTCAGACACTCATTACTAAAGCTCTCCCACAACTTTTTTTCACCTCACCCGCTCTCTAGCGCAGTGACAGTGCAGCTTCTTGTGTATTGATACTAAATTCACCTATTCTACCCCCGTTATCATCCGGTGGGTTTTCTCCCCCAGCTCCCCCAGCTTCCCCATCTTTCTCAAAACACCGGGTATCTAACCCGGATTTAGTATGAACCCTAATGTAAGCATTCAGAGTGTAGCCACTTCAAAATTGTGTCTGCTGCAAGTCTCCAATTTTCTCCCAACATTAAATCGTGAGGAAGCTCGTCGAGGAAGATGGGTTGAACTTGATGAATATTGGCAAGCATCTCACACTCTCTATCTTGAATTAATGTATCTTGTTTTCCTTTTACTACCAAGACACGTTGAGGTTTCACAGGGCGGTTAAACTCTAGAGATACTAACTCTTTTAACATCAAGTGCCCAGATTCGGATTGGCTCACAATCCTTTTTATATATTGATTTTTCTGATCTTGATTGATTTGATGGGGTAGAAAACTATTTGCAATGACTTGGGAAGAATGCCACAAAATATCGGGATTACCAGTCAAAAGCATTTGAATAGTTTTGATTGGATAAAGGTGTAGAAGACGTTTCCCTAAAGCATGCAATCCCTGTGGTGTAGCTGTGGACAGAATAATTGCAGCAGGTACACAATTCGTCTCGATATATTTCTGAACAAGCATTCCACCAAGGGAGTGTCCCACTAAGATTGTCCGTTGCCCAAGTTTCTGTATAGTTTGCTTGATGTCTTCCAAGTATGCGTTAAACCAACTTTCACAAGATTTTGAATCCTCGCTATTGCCATGTCCTCGCAGACTCAGAGCATAGGCAAAGTATCCAGAATTAGCAAAATAGTCCAGAAAATGCTCTTCCCAACACCATGCAGCGTGATATGCACCGTGAATAAATAAAATGCTATGGCTATTTTGACTATTTTCAGCTGCTCTCGCGATTAATTCAAGCTGCATTGCAACATATAAGCTGTTGTGCAAATAAAAATTGTTAATTGGTTAATCTACTAAAAGTAATAGATCCCAGTCCCTTGTTGCCTGTTGCCTATTGCCTTGCTAAAAATCAGCTAGCAGCCTTGCCTTTCTCAAAATAAAGGTAATCACTCGCTCCTTGCGGGAAATAATATCTGCCGTGATTACCATGCCGGGTTCGATGGCATACTGGCGTGAGGCAGACTCATCAGTTGGGGAACCACCTTTGACAAGATAGGCTCTTTCGGGCATAACTACTACCTCATAATAAGCAGTAGCTCCACCTACACAATTGCCATTACAAGGAAGTGTATCGGGAGTCATTTCTGTGACTGTCCCTTGGAGGGTGCCATAGTCGGGATAAGGAAAACTCGATACCTGCATTTGTACCGTTTGGCCTGTTTCTACTTTGCCAATATCTTGGGGATATACTTGTGTTTTAATCACCAAAGGCGAGTCACTCGGAACAATTTCGGCAATTGAATCTCCAGAATTCACTCTTTGTCCAGGATTTCGTACCTCCAATTTCAGGATTTTGCCAGCAGTGGGAGCACGTACTACACTTTTGCTAATTTCTCCTTCAATCCTTTGCAACTGGCTTTGCCGACGACGGAGACTACCATTAGTTTCATTCAAAGTGTTTTTGAGGTTCTGGCGCTGATTCGCCAACTGCTGAGCCCGTTTTGACTGCTTTTTGGCTATTTTCACCAAGGCTCTTTCGAGCACAAAATCAAGGTTATCTCCCGATTGCTCCGAGGATGTTAATCCAGCCTGAGTTAAAATCCTTTTATCTAAGACTTCCAATTGAGCCTTAGTCTGAGCAAGTTTGGTTTCATCTTCCTGAATGTTAGCTTCCCAGGAACTCTTTGCCGTTTCCAAGCTATTGAGGTTTGGGTTGTCGATGTAAGCAATTACCCCTCCTGCTTCAACAACCTGGTTTTCCTTAACCTCAATACTCTTGAGTGTTCCTTGGGTTTCCGCTTGAGTGACTTGTACTTCTCCAGCAGGACGAACCTCACCCATGGCCCTTACCTTGACGTTATACTCAATCACCGAAGCAAGAACAACAGCTGCGCCAAAAGTACCTACCAGCAACATACCACCTAATGTTATCCAGCGACTAATCGGTGGCAGAAATTCGTCATTCTGGAGTGGTTGGAGTGAATCCAATTCAGGCTTGCTAAACATGATCTTTCTAACAAGGGATTGGGAACTAGGAATTGGGAACTGGAATTGGAAACAGAAAATTTTCCTTACTTTTTTGCCAGCAACCTAAATTACACTTCGCAGGCTAAATAGAAAATCAGGATTTAACAAAGAAAGGGAATAGGGAATAGGGAATGGGGAATAGGGAATAGGGAGTGTTTCTTGCATTTTTAGCAGGCGGCGCGTGGCTCTAAAGGTATAGGTATCAAGGCTGCCTCAATAGTAATATGGCGACTATTGAACTATAGAACATCTTTATGAAGAACAAATCTTTACTTGGTTGTATCATTAGCCTCAGCATCTTGGGTACAGCTCCATTCCTCGCAACCATTACTAATCCTCCCCCCGCCATTGCTGACGATAGTTCTGTGATTCGGAAAATCGTGCTATTCGACTTGTTTCAAAGAGGAGGATTTTCTGGTATTACTCCTGAGGTAACCAAAATCACTTTTTTTGAATCCTATGCTCTCGCTCACTGGTTTTGGGGACAAGGTGGAGGAGAAACCTTTCTTATTAAGGAAAATCAGAGGTGGCGAACAATTGTTTCTGTTAGTGGAGCTTTGAACCCTAGTACTCTTGTCCGCTATGGTATTCCTCGTGATACTGCCAGGACTATCATAAATCTCGATCGCGGCGCACCAGAGGAGTCCTTAGCAGTAGCTGAACCATTTATTCCAGTCTTGCCTCAACTCCAGCAACAAACTGATGTACTAATTCTCTTACCCAGTAAAATGCCCCTCAAGGGAGCGCCAATTTATGTAAGTTCCCAAATTAGCAATAAACAGTACAAGCTTAATCTAGAACTCAATAGTAAATGTCAGGGAATAATCTCTTGTACTATCGGTTCCTTCTCAGCTGAACCAGTGGGTCAGTTATATTATGCCGATGATCCCTTCACGAAAGAAGTACATCTAGCAAAAGGTATTAGAGGCTACTTTATTCCTAGCAGATGCAATCGCACTTTGCGCACTGCGGAAAGTAATTTTGCTTGTAGACCATCTACAATTGAATGGGTATGGGAAGATTTAGTTTACAGAATTGTTCTTAGAGGGGTTGGTAGGAACCTCGGCGAAGAGGAAGCAATTATGAGCGCAATTGCTAATTCAGCTATAGAAGCTGGACCCCGTTAAGTTAAAGAAGGCAGTCCCCATGAAAAAATTTTGTCACCACCATACATGAAAGTAGACTCTTCCCTGCTCCCTACTTTCATGTCAGACTCCCATGAGCCGAAGCTCACAACAAAAGGATGAAAACTTTTCTCTCCTGACTTCTATTTTCAGATTAGATAGGGGTAGTTAAAAAAATGAGTAGACAATTGGGTGACCTAGCACTTTAGTTGATCTTGAAACAATAGTTCTGATAACTGTCATTCTGGATCTAGGGTGTAATATCATGTCCGTCTAGTTACAGAACATAATACCCAAGGTCAAAGTATGCCATCAGAGTCAGAAATCACAGATAAGCTTATAGAAGCCGCTGAAGCAGAGATTCGGGAAAAGCAAAAGCCTGTCGATTACGACACTAAAGAGTATCCAGTGGAAATACTGGTTCAGAAATATATGGATGGTAGTTTGTTCATACCGGACTACCAGCAGGAGATGGCTTGGGATGAGACAAGACAATCAAAATTTATAGAGTCTTTGCTTTTAGGATTACCCATACCATACATCTTTGTTGCGGATATCTACGATGAGGAAAATGATCTAGGACGTTTGGAGATAGTAGACGGTACACAACGCATCCGTACTCTGACGAGATTTCTCAGTAATGAACTAACCTTACAGAAGTTAGAAAAGCTAGAGAAGTTGAATAACTTCACCTTTGCTGACTTAACACTGGCACGACAGAGGCGCTTTAAACGAAGTACTCTGCGGATGATCCAATTAACTGAGAAGGCAGATGAAGAAGTGCGTAGGGATATGTTTGAAAGAATTAACACTGGGAGTGTTGATTTGAACGATATGGACATGCGCAGACGTATATCACCTGGACCATTCCTTGATTTAATTGAAGAATTATCTGAAAATATCAAGTTTCGTGAGCTATGCCGGTTTTCTAAAGCATCGATTCGCCGACGGGAACCCCAAGAATTTGTGTTGCGTTTCTTTGCATATTTAAATAATTATGAGAACTTTGTTCGCCAAGTGAATAAATTCCTTAACGATTATTTAAAGGCACACAATCACGAAAGACTTGATCGTGAAGGAATGACCAATGAATTCCAGTCAATGCTGGATTTTGTCGAAAAGCATTTTCCCAATGGATTTAGTAAAGGCAAAGGACACACCAGAACTCCTCGTATCCGATTTGAAGCAATTGCTGTAGGTGTTGCTCTTGCATTGAGAGAAAAAATTACCATTGAACCAGAGTCAATGGAGTGGCTCAACTCTGACCAATTTAGAGAGTACACTACATCCGATGCTAGCAATTCTAGACCTAAAGTAATTCGACGGATCGAATATGTGCGAGATCAACTGTCAGGCAAATTATGACCAGCACATTATTTCAAGATTTTAACGAACGAACTAAAGAGGTAAACCAGTATTTCATTTTCCTCAATAGTCTGGAACAGGGAACAACCAAGTTAATTATGGAAGAGAAGAATGGAGGAAATAAAATCGGAAAGATTGACCCTGAATTAGAAAAAACTCTCAAAGCCAGTGGATTTTTGTTGCTATATAACCTGGTTGAAGCTACCATGCGTGATGCCATAGAAGCAATTTTTGAGGAACTTCGTAGTAAAAGAGTTTCATTTGACAAGATCAGACCTGAACTCAGGAAAATTATCCTCAAAAACCTGGCAAGGCGTAGTCCTGATAAAGTCCTGATGAAAATAACAGCAATCTCCCTTGATATAATCACTGCTGGATTCGATAAAGAAGAGATCTTTTCAGGCAACATTGATGGCAGGGAAATTAGGAAAACAGCAGAAATGTATGGTTTTTCATCTAATACTGAGTATACAAAGACAGGAAATGGACAAGATCTGTTGACAGTTAAGACCAATAGAAATGATTTAGCACATGGTGTCAAGTCTTTTGCTGAAGTAGGACGCACTCAAACGATGGGAGATCTATTAAGAATTCAAAATAAAGTAGTCGAATATTTGAGACAAATACTGCAAAATATTGAAACCTATTTAGCTAATCAGGACTACTTGGACTCATCTAGAGGTACTCCCTAACTCCTTAATTAAGATGGTTCATGATACTTTGTGCAACAACCTGCCCTAACTTGACGGGAACAGCATTCCCAATCAATCGTCCTACACTTTTAAACATCACAGGTTTATCAGGAGCTACAAACTCATAGTTTGCAGGAAAGGTTTGCAACAATGCAGCTTCCCTAAGGGATATTGCTCTATTTTGTTCAGGATGACCGAACCGACCATTTCCAAAACCAAAACACTGTGTTGTGATCGTTGGACTGGGGCGATCCCATTCCATCCGACCATAAACTGCTGGGTATGTCTGACCAGTCATTTTAACATGACATTTGGCAATCAAATCATCAGGCCAATCTCGCCAAGTTCCACCAGGTTTAGAAGCCATAATACGACGAAGATTGAGATCTGAGAGCTTACTGCAACGATGAAGGCGATCAGTATGGGATGATTGGCCTGCATCAAGAGGTTCAAGACCACTGATAGTACTGCGTACAGTTTCAAAACTCATTTTATGGTGGGTTGGCACAATTAAATTGATTTTCCCAAACTTCGAGGCAAACAAGACTAATCGCTTGCGTGTTTGAGGAATACCATAGTTAAGACAATCAACTTCGTAGGCAATCACAAAGTAGCCTAATTGTTCCAAAGCAGTAGTGAATTCCTGAAAAACTTGATATTGTCTCAACTGGAGTACATTTTCCATAGAAACAATTTCCGGATTACACTCCTGTACAAGGCGAATAAAATCCTTCAGGAGTTTCCACTTTTGGACTTTTTTCTTACCGTATCGTCTCGAATAGGATGAAAATGGTTGACATGGAGCACATCCTACCAGTACCTTGATTTCACCTAGGGAAAAATGTTCTAATAACTCAGCACCAGTAACTTTTTCTACCCCTTTAAGAATAAATCTTACTTCGTTGTTATTCTCGTAGGGAAACTTACAGACAGGGTCAATATCATACCCAGCATTTACAGGAAGACCTGCTTGCTGGAAACCGTGGGTCAATCCCCCAGCTCCGCAAAATAAATCTACCGCAGAAATGCTGGTCATTAGTCGCTGTTGTGCAATTGATCTAGACTGGATAACAATGAGTTTAGACAATTGCTTTCTCTAAAACAAGAGCGCGAACATAGAATAATAACTAACTGTAGTGGCGTGACAAGCTTAAAATAGGGCAATAGCAAAATGGCAAAATCGAGGCTAAGTATTGTTTTTATTGGAAATCCTAATGCAACATTTAAGGCTTGCCACGCCAGTAGGATCTTTTCTACTCCCTGCTCCCTACTCCCTAATTAACAAACTGCGGCATCACTTCAGCTGCAGTAAATAGCCCATAAATACCTCGTTGATGTAGTGATATCCCAGCTTTGAGATAACCAAAAGCTGGACCACAGACATTTGCTGCCATACTAGTCTCATCTCCAAGAGTGAAGGTATGAGTTGAAATTTTACCTTCAAAAGTACGACCAGTGATTTGGACATTAGTGCTGAGGGGTTTTTGGGGATTGCGGGTATCTACAATCCCACCAACAGTAACGCGATCGCGGGAGCAAATTCCGGCTAGTTCCAACATGACATCATCAGCATGTTCCATATTCTCTAGCTTCAGAATGCCATCAGTCTCTTCTAGTAAAGCTTCTACGTCTGCGTCACTCATCCCCCTGGCTCGTTCCACATCATAGCCAGGAAGATGAGCAATGTCCTCCCGAATTGTTGCTCGATAGGCTTCCCAGTTAGCAATCCCAACCCCAAAAGTAATTTCTACTTTGTGAATCTCAGCATAACTCTGGGCAGCCAAAGCTGCAGCCGCAGTCAATAGCCCTGGTGTAGCACCGCAACCAGTCATGTAAGTAATTCCCGCCGCTTGTAGCTCATCTTTGAGGTTTAACAGTTGCTCGACGGCACTGGTGCGTTTGAGAGCATCCACCAAAACCCCCTGCCAACCAGCTTGAATAAATTGCTGTGCGACAGAAGCCATAAAGGTATTGGGTAAATTCGGCAGCGCCAAAAAATATCCATCTACAGAGGCTTTAGTGATTAAGTCTGGGATAGTTTGGTTGCTCAGAACACCAGTTGGCTCTAAATAACCCAGTGAACCTTGGGAGCGGTAAGTAGTGATACAGCTGTCTGGATTTAATCCAGCAGCGTTATAAGCGTAGCCTTTTTGATCCGCTGCTGCTACCCAGAGCATCTGTTGCTTGGGAGCAAGAACCCTGGCAGCGGCTTGACCTAAACCTCCGAAGCCTAAAACACCGACTTTTACTGGCTTTGCTGTTAGTGAGCTAACATTGGTGGGGTTAGTCGAAGTTGTAAGTTGCTTTTCAATCATGATGCTTAATAGTAAAACAAACCTTAATTATCTAAGGTTGGTAGTGTTGTTGAGCAATGCTAGGCAGAAGCCAGCACAAAATATAGACCAGTATATTTTTGTTAACAACCAATTTTTCAGTGGGATTCTAGCTTGACTACTGAGAAAAGTTACGCGAAACTTAACAACAGACTAGAGTATAATACTAGTCAAATGTATATTTTTATTACATTATGACTCGTATTAATGCGAAGTCCTGCGGCTTGTAAAGCAACTGACCAGTTAACTGGTTGTTGAAAAGACATCAAAATCATCTTCAGCTGTCGCCTAATCAGCGCAACAGCTCAAAACCCAAAATCCAGCATTGACCAAGCATTTCAATTCAAGCATGGAAACATTAGAATTTATCATTTATCCAGATGGTCGGGTGAAGGAGAAAGTCACCGGGATCGTTGGCTACTCTTGCGCAGAGGTGACAGCAGCGATTGAAGCTCAGTTGGGACAGGTAGTCTCTCAGGAGAAGACATCAGAGTATTATTGCCAAAAACTTGAGCAAGCAGCTAAAGTAACTACTCAAGCGACTTTTAGCAATTGGTAAATTTTTTTGTTCAACTTAGATTAGATTAAAAGCAACATGTCACATTTCAGCAACATCAAAACTAAAATCCGTAACCTTGTATCTTTACAAGCTGCTTTAACAGACCTAGGTATTGATTGGCAATCTGGTCCTCGACCAGTACGAGGTTATCGCAATCAAACCCATAATGCCGAAATCGTCATTGAACAAGACAATAACTATGACATCGGCTTTAGCTGGAATGGTAAAGAATACGAACTTGTTGCTGACTTGCAATATTGGCAACAACCATTGTCTGTTGATGGTTTCCTTAACCAAGTTACCCAGCGCTATGCTTACCAAACAGTAATGAAGGAAAGCTCTAAACAAGGTTTTCAAGTTGCTGAGCAACAAAACAATAAAGATGGATCGATTCGTTTGGTTGTGCAGCGCTGGAGTGCCTGATGTCTGATCCTTCCACAGAACCGGAGCGTTCTGGTTTCGAGCCAGAATTAGGTGGCTCTCTTCGAGATGCACCAGAGCGTTCTGGTTTTGAGCCAGAGCTGGGGGGTATTTTACGGCAAAAGGGTGTTTATGTTGATGAAATTATCTGCATCGGCTGTAAGCATTGTGCTCATGTTGCTCGAAACACATTCTATATTGAACCAAGTTATGGTAAAGCCCGTGTGGTTCAGCAAGATGGTGACCCAGATGACGTGATTCAAGAAGCAATTGACACCTGTCCAGTGGATTGTATCCATTGGACTGATTATACCGAACTCAAAAAACTTGAAGAGGAGCGTCAATATCAGGAAATACCGATTGCTGGTGTTCCCGTTAATGGAGCAGTTATTAAAAGCCGACGTAAAAAACTCAAAAAACAGCTCCAGAAAAAAAATAGAGGTTTGAAAACAAGGGAAGCTGGAGAAGCTGGGAGAGCATAGGACACAAGGGAGTAAACGCCGATCTAATAAAGTAGATGGGTGTTATTCAATCAAATACCTCAGACAGTCCCTCTCTCCTCATTTTTTTTGCTTCCATACTTGGTAAATAGCACCTCCAGATAAAAGACTATAACCGGATGCTAAAAATAGATGAAATGGCAATAAGCCAAAATCTTGAAGGATATATGCTAGGTAAATACCCGAAAGAGAATATAAAGCCAGGAAAAATTCGACAAAAGTAAAAGGTTTGATTGTTTTACTAAAGTATTTATTATTGTACCAATTTTTGTTTTGATTAAAAATATTAAATTTTGGGGTTCTAACAAAAGTGCTACTTTTTCCTAAAAACCCTGTCAGAGCTGCTAGAGAATTTTGTAAAGCAAGACTCATAGATAAACATAAGAAAGCCGGGAACATTACCACAAAGTAAATGATTCTTTCAGATGTTTTTGCGGATTTATTTTTAGTCGAAACGAAGTAAAAAAATAATAAATTAATAAAAGAAATAAATAATAAATTAATAATTTCAAAAAACAATCTAAACTCAATATAAGTATGTTTAATAATTAACACAGGAATACTTAATAAACTTAAACATAGTATCAGTAAAAAAACTGTTGAATTAAGTAAATGAGCGATACTATGGACTTTAGTTGGCCAAGGCAGCTTTGATTGAACAATATTTTTCAGATGTTTACGCGCGGTTTCTGCTCCTCCTTTGCTCCATCTGTGCTGTTGGGATTTGATTGCTTCAACGGCAACAGGTATCTCTGCAGGAGCAACAACATCTTCAAGGTAAACAAACTTCCATCCTAGCAGCTGCGCTCTGTAACTCAAATCTAAATCCTCAGTTAAGGTATCTGAATGCCAACCTCCAGAACTTTGAATTGCAGCTTTACGCCATACCCCTGCTGTGCCGTTAAAATTAATAAAATATCCTCCAGCATTTCTGCCTTGTTGCTCAATGGAAAAATGTCCATTCAGTGCAAAAGCTTGGATTCTAGTAAAAATAGAATAATTTTCATTTAAATGGCTCCATCTTGTCTGGACTAGACCAACTTTTTTATCGTTAAAATAGGGTAAGGTTTTTAACAAGAAATCTGGATAAGGTAGAAAATCAGCATCAAAGATGGCAATATAATCACCCTTTGCTATTTCTAAACCATAAGCTAAGGCTCCTGCTTTGTAACCTGTTCTTTTCGGGCGCTGCAAGTGAGTAATATTGATGCCTTGATTTTTAATATCTTGAATCTGAGCCGCAATTATTTGTGGTGTTTCGTCCCTTGAGTCATCTAGAACTTGAATTTCTAAACGTTCTTTAGGAAAATCTAAACTCGCAACGGCTTTTAGCAATCTCTGAGCTACATACAGCTCATTATATATAGGCAGTTGAATGGTTACAAAGGGAAATTCTTGTAATGTCAGTATGTTTCTTGTTTTTTTTGCTTGCTGCCATTTGAGATAATGATAAACAAGGTGGATTTGAATGAGGCTGTAGAGGAAAATAAGTAACAAACAAAACAAGTAAATTACTAAGATAGTAATGACGATAATTATTGGAGAAAACTTCATGCAAGCGATAGTAAGGATGGCCAGATTTACTATAGCAAATTCTGGTCTAATATGTTTATCTAATAAATTTATTTGATTTATATTAAAATTTCCTGAGAAAAAATCATAATATTTGTAATTTATTGATTAATTTAGTCGTTATGATTGATTTATTACAGGTGATGATTTTGGTTACTATTATTAATAATGCCCTAGTTATTGCTTACTGAAATGGGGTCAAATTATCTTTGGCTTTTTCATAAACTGCCTTCTGTTCAGACGTTGATTCCTCTAAACACTCATTATGAATGCGCTCTAACTCCTGAATATACTTTTGGTTGTGAGCCAAAGTTGGGTTGGCACGAGTAGAAGCAATCATCGCTAGTTGTGCTCGCAAAGGCAATTGACGGAAAGCGGACAAACGTTTTTCTAGAGAAGACATAATAGTACTTAGTTGGTTTAGCTAGAAATGCGGTTCTTGGCTTAATTATCTAAACCTATTGTTAACAGAGTGCTGGTTAAGTAAAGTCTAAGCGCCTAAGCTCGGACCAACAGGTAGCCATTATTAGACGGTATGTAGAAAATATGAGCACTTTTGAGGAAAATCTCGCTTAGATAGATAATCAACCAAAGAAAATTTACCTAACATCTCGTCTAAACTCCAGTAACCCGGATTTGCTTTGAAAATAAACCTTTTCATCCTTTGGGGTGACTCTTCCTCGTGGGGAGTGTCAAAGCGTTGCCCGAATTGTAAATGCATAGTCTCCTCCTGGCTCTAGTTGATAATCCCACTCCTCCAAAAATCGACCAAGGGGCTCTTGAATTAGGGCGCGTCCCAAAGAAGGTTTGACTAACAATTGACCGCTCCGAAAACACCACTGAAACTGCCATTCATATTCTGCTGCTTGGACTTCTCCTTCAATCTTGCCGTATTGCCAAGAGTGTTGGGTAATTCGGACGTAGGCAGTAGTTTCCGGCAAATTTTTTGAACTCACAGTTGCAACAACTCTTAAAGAAACTTGTTAACTCATCCCAAGACTTGCATTACGTCGGACGCAAGTATCCTATTCTTCGAGAAGCCGAAGAAAGTGTCTATGTCAAGTATCAGAGAGTACGCAGTGTACTAATGACTAATGACTTTCGCGGTAGAGCATTGTCTATGTAGATAAGTTACTGGATAATTCTGCTTTGTCAACTGCTATAGCATAAGAGAACAACATTTATTGTTTGCTCGGAGCTATCAAGGAGCATGGTTAGAGGCAAAAAAAATAACAGCCACCCCTTAAGCAAATTTCTCCCAATCCTGATCCTTACCACACTAATTTTGGTTTCATCTAGTACCGTGGTACATCTGATTACTGAAGCATGGTGGTTTGAGGCGGTAGGTTTTGCTCAAGTTTTCTGGAGTCGGCTGATTTGGCGATCGCTAGTTTGGCTTGGTACTTTTGTAGTGTTTGCTCTGTTTCTCTGGGCTAACTACCGCCTGGCGATGCAGCTGGCACCTAAAACAGGGGGGCAGTTTGTTATCAAACAGCGCTACCTAAGATCTAACTCCTTGCGTTTTTTAGATCTTAGGGATTTAGATGCCTATACCAAGAGCCTGCCTAATTACATTGCCTTAGTCGCAATCTTGCTTATCTCCCTGATTGCTGCGAGCAATAGCATGGGAACCTGGGAGACAATTTTAAAGTACTTCAATGCTAAGGATTTCGGCAGCGTTGATCCGATCTTTAAGCAAGACATAGGCTTTTATATTTTCCAACTGCCATTCTATGAAGGAATTCGAGACTGGTTGCTGGCACTGTTAATGGGAGCAGTGGTAGTTTCTGTTACAGTTTATCTCCTCAAAGGCTCTATCAATACTACAGGTAGCTTTTCCCACCTTATCTCTGGCAAAGCTAAAACTCACCTGAGCATATTACTGGCAGCCATAACTGTCTTAGTTGCCATTAGCTTATGGTTGGGGCGTTATTACCTGCTCTATTCTGAGGAAGGGGTAGTATTTGGAGCTGGGTATACGGATATTCATGCTCAACTGGTAGCTTTATCGCTTATGAGCTTTTTAGCGTTGGTGTTGGCAGTTGTGCTCTTGGTGGCAACTAGACAAAACACCATCACTTTACCAGTCTACGGGATGGGATTGTTTATCCTTGCTTTTGTGCTCCTCAGGGGAGTCTATCCCTGGTTTCAGCAACAATTTATCGTTGAACCTAACGAACTAGCCAAAGAAAAGCCTTACATTGCTCACAATATTCAACTTACCAGGCAAGGTTATGGTCTTGATGTGGTGCAAACGGAACAGTATCCCGCGAAAGCACAACTGAACCGCCAAGCTTTACAGGAAAATCAGAGTACGATTGGTAATATTCGTCTGTGGGACTATCGACCCCTGCTGAGTACCTACCGTCAACTCCAAGAAATCCGCCTCTATTATAGATTTAAGGATATCGATATCGATCGCTATACCTTAGATGGCAATTACCAACAGGTAATGCTGGCACCACGAGAACTATCCTATGATCAAGTACCCGAAAGGGCTCGCACATGGGTGAACCAGCGCCTCAAGTATACTCACGGCTATGGTTTGGTGATGAGTCCAGTTAATCGGGTTACTTCCCAAGGCTTGCCAGAATTTCTCATTAAAGATATTCCTCCAGTATCTCAGGTAGACCTGCAAGTAACCAGACCAGAGATTTATTATGGTGAAGAAACTGATACCTATATCTTTACTGGCACCAGTACCGATGAATTTGATTTCCCTCGTGGTGGGGAGAATGCTTCTAATAGGTATGAAGGTAAAGGAGGAGTACCAATGGGCTCCCTTTTACGTAGGTTAGCCTATGCCTATGACTTGGGCAGTCTCAAGATTTTAATCTCCAACTACTTTACCAATGAATCCCGCATCCATTATTATCGGCAGATTAAACAACGGGTGAGTCAAGTTGCCCCGTTTCTGCGTTTAGATAATGACCCCTACATTACCCTAATCGACGGCAAGCTACAGTGGATTATCGATGCCTACACAATAAGCGATCGCTATCCTTATTCTGAGCCTTTTACAGGGGATAGGAAAAATTTCAACTATATTCGCAACTCTGTCAAGGTTTTAGTCGATGCCTACGACGGTACCATGCAGTTTTTTGTGGTTGATGAGCAGGATCCTATACTAGCCAGCTACCGCCAGATTTTTCCTGAGCTTTTCGCCCCCAACGAAACTATTCCCCCCCAAGTCAGAGAGCATTTTCGCTATCCCCTCGATCTGTTTAAAATCCAGGCGCAGATGTATCTGTCTTACCACATGAGTGATGCAGAAGTATTTTACAACCAAGAAGACTTGTGGCGACTGCCGACAGAAGTCTATGAAGGAAATCAGCAGCTCATGGAGCCTTACTACATGATTATGCGCCTGCCTGAGGGACAAACGGAGGAATTTATCTTGATTTTACCGTTTACTCCTGGCAATAAAGACAACATGATTGCCTGGATGGCAGCCCACTCCAACAGCGAGAATTACGGTAAATTACTATTGTATGAGTTTCCTAAACAGCAACTAGTCTATGGACCAAAGCAAGTTGAGGCTCGCATTGATCAAAATCCCCAGATTTCCCAGCAGTTAACTCTCTGGAGTCAACAAGGCTCGAAAGTGATTCGCGGCGATTTGCTAGTTATTCCCATTCAGGAATCTTTGCTCTACGTAGAACCAATTTACCTGCGTGCTGAGCAAGGGGAATTGCCTGAGCTAAAGCGGGTAATTGTCGCCTATGACGAAGAGATTGTTATGGAGGAATCCTTAGAACAAGCTCTAGCTACTATGTTTGGTGAGAGAAAGCCACAGCCGTCAGCACCTGCTCCCAAAACGGAAGTTCCCTCCAACCTGGCTCAATCTGCCTTGGAAACTTACCGCAAAGCTCAGCAAGCTGTACAGGAAGGGAATTGGGCAGATTTTGGTAAATATCAGCAAGAACTTGAAGCAATTCTCAAGCAATTGAATTCAGCACCATGACGGTGTGCTAGTTGGTGCAAGAGTGCTAGTGGTACGACAGTAGTGTGATGACGTAGCGTGCGTGTATGCGCAAACATCTTGCTCGCATTTAACCTTTAGCGAGAAAGTGCCGACAGTTTTTGTTCATCAATTAGTGAATGATAAGTATCAATCTCACGCATTTAAGGGCAACGAGCGTATCCAATCTCCAACCTTTTCAGAGTTAGAATTAACTGTGGAGCAAATTGTGAAAGCTTCTGGGATAAGTAAATTATAATAACTAACCTCCTATGGAATCCTCTTTTTCTCCGATTGATGGCTATTGGCAATATCTAGAGAGCATTGGTTTAAATCGAGATTCAAGTGAATTATCCCTGGTAGCTACCAGTATTGAAGGTACTTGTTGGGATAATCCGACATCTGCTCTAGAATTAAATAACTTTGCTGTCTTGGCGCTGATAGAAGCGGAGCAATGTGAGGAGTCATATTTGCGTGGACTCTCTCTTGAGATGGCTTTAGAAGCTTTAAATAATGGAGTGGAGTTGGGAGAGCATCCACTTTGCATTGCTCATTTAGCTCTACTTCAAACCATGACTGGAGAAATGGAACTAGGTATGCACGGGGTATTCTCTGCTTTGCTCAATACCTTACAGCCTGCTTATGTTAATGAGCAAACAATTCCTCCCGGCATAGTCTATTTACCTCCAGCAAATAGCGGCAAAGATAGTCGGTGTGAGCAACTAGCTCAAATTTTGCCAGCGGAGGATGGCTATACTCAAGCACTACTGTTGTTAAGTGAGGTTTTATGTCGCTCACAACTGGTTTTTTACAACCAAACGGGACTAAGATTTTTGCATCTAGCTGCTCAAATATCACCTTCTTCAGCTGCTATTAATTTAAAGCTGGGAATTTCTAGCTTGGTTAACCATCAATGGGAAGGAATTTTGTATTTACACCGTGCTAGAGAGCTGGCACCAGATTCAGCAGCTATTATGCAAACTTTGTATCTGGCTTATCGAGATTTAGGACAGATGCACACAGCAAATAGCTGGATGGAGATGGCTCGTAGTCTTAGTCAAGGAAATCTCAGTAATCTCGATGGTAAATGGACTGAGTTGGCTAGTGATAGTTCAATAACTTATATACCTTTTGAAGAGCAGTTAAGTTTAGTTGTTGAGCCGAGTTTCCGCAGCTTGGTGACGAGTGTTTTGCTTGCTGAGGGAGACTGGTTTGAAAAGGAAATGGAGTTTTGGCGCAGCTGGATAAAACCTGGGATGACGGTTATTGATGTGGGAGCAAATGTGGGAGTTTACACCTTTAGTGCAGCACTAAGGGTAGGTTCTGAAGGTTGTGTGCTAGCTGTTGAACCGTTTTCTGGTTGTGTGCGTTGTTTGCAAGAAACCTGTAGAATTAATCAGTTAGACTGGGTAAAAGTATGTGCTGGAGCAGCTAGTGATCGCAATGGTATAGTCAAGCTAGGCCTACATGGTGCTAACGAGCTGAATGAAATTATTGGTGGTGATGCACAAATCACCAATCCTGGTATTCCTGTTGAAAAAGTTGACTGCTTTTCTTTAGATAGTTTGGTTGAACAAGAAAATATCAGCCAAGTTGATTTTTTGAAAATTGATGCAGAAGGACATGAACTCCAAGTTTTAGCCGGTAGCAACAAGCTTATTAAGAGATATTCTCCAATTATTCTGTATGAAAATATTGCAGGCAGTAAAGGCAGTAACTTAGCTGTTGCTAATTTTTTGCAATCTATAGGTTACCAACTCTTTCGCTATCAACCATATTTACAACAGTTGATTCCTATTACTTCTATTGAAGACTTACAAGGAAAATTAAACTTAATTGCTTTACCTAAAGAGAAAGACTCTGCTCTAGGTTACCAACTTGATTCAGTTGAGAGTCGAGAATCTCCTCAGCCTCAAGCAACCTCTGTTCCTACAGCAAACGTTGCTTACTCCTATGCTCCGATAGATGTCTTTCATTCATATCACTATCAACGACATAACCAAAGACGACAGGAGCATCTTGCTAGTTTAGGCTTGGATATTGCTGGTGCTACTGTGTTAGAAGTTGGAGCTGGTATTGGCGATCATACAAGCTTCTTTTTAGACCGTGGATGTCAAGTCTTTACCACTGAAGCCAGACAAGCAAACCTGGAAATACTACGCTCTCGATACCCAAATTTACAGGTAAGGCATCTAGATCTTGATGCTCCAGATACGACATTCAATGAAGTATTTGACATTGTATACTGCTACGGCTTACTTTACCATCTTAAGCAACCAACTGAAGCGATCGAGTTTATGTCTCGTTGTTGTCGCAAGATGCTGTTGCTAGAAACCTGTGTTTCTTTTGGTGAGGGAGAGTCTATTAACCCTTGTGGAGAGTTGGCAGCAAGTCCATCTCAGGCTATCTCTGGTCAGGGTTGTCGTCCGACTCGGAGATGGGTATATAATCAGTTGAAGGGACAGTTTGATTTCGTTTACATGCCAATCACACAACCAAATCATGAAGAGTTCCCCGTAGATTGGTCTTTGCCTGCCTCAACAAAAATTTTGACCCGTTCTATTTATATAGCCTCAAGGGAAGCTCTAGATAATCAACTTTTGCTTGAGGATATTCCGAGGAAACAGCAACGCCATTGAGCAGTAGTTGATCGATACTATTGTAATTAGGACTTGCTGAATAAGTAACAATTAATGAAGAATTTATCCTAATATCCCTCAGCTCCCGCTGCTCACCTTACCAGAAAGTATGGTTATTCAACTGAATTTGATATAACAGGCTTTTTACAATAGAAGTAAATTTGGGAATTTTTATTCAAATTTCTATTAAAGTTTTCAAATTTGTACTGTTGGAAATTGTTACTTACAAACCAATTTGAAGAATTTTTTAAAAATATTTTATTCATTTCTGGTAAAGTAATTATACACTTAATGTCCATCTTATTTTTTATTTTATCAAAAGTATTGTATTCATAAAAACTTTCTATTTCTTGTAAAGTATCGTTACTAGTGCGACCTAAAACTGATAAATATGAATTTTTTCTTTGGCCATAAGTAGCTAAATACAAATTGTTTCTTTGAGATACATAATTAAGATACTTTTTAATTGAAAAATTCCATTCATAGTAGACTACGGGATGTGTAACAACGATAATTGGAGCCTTAGCAGTAGTTTGTTTTTCTATTGTTTGTAGCAAAGCATTAGTAGATTTTCCTTCAAGAGCAAAAATGTGAGCTGTATTCCAAGCTAAACTCAGTTTTAACCCAAGGTTCATTACGAGCAAAAATAAAATTAACTTAGCTACTAACTTAAAATTTTCTTCAACAATTTTGTACAGGCTAATTATCAAAAAAGCATAGCCAAAAATTACTGGTAGTAAATAGCGTTGAGAAATTCCTGATTTGGCATAAAGTAAAATTTGAGGAAAAGTTACTAATATAAATAGGATAATGGGAAAATATAGTTTTTTTAAAATATTGAATCTAATTTGCGAATAAGAGTAAAAGACTGTAGACATTAAGGTTATTACTATTAAACTAATGAGTGCTATCCACCAGGCTCCAGCTTGATTTAAACTTTTAGCAGCACTAGTTATTTGAGCTATGCTCAATTTGTCAATTCCCGCATAACCAATATCAGGGGTTAATCCCAGGGAAAATTTGATAGCTAAAATTTCTGCTAAAAAAATTAAGCCCAAGGCAGAAAGAGACAAATAATTACTTTTTATTGATTGAATCCATGATAATCGTTTGAATTTACTAGCAACCCAAATTTTAATCAGGGCTATAGCTGGAATAAAAAGTATAAAACTTTCCTTGGACAAAGACATCATTAAGATAAGTAAAATTATTGATATCTCATAGAGTATTTGAAACCGACTAAATATTTCCTTGATAACTGTAAGTACTAAGGCAGTCGATAAGAGAAATGTACCTATAGTTTCAGCAGGACCAAGCTGCCACCAGATTGCTGATTGTGAACCTAAGGTAATGAAAAAAGAAAATAGTAGTGCCTCTTTGATGGAGAAATGGAGCAGTTTAGCAAAAACAAATAGAAAAAATGTACTAAAAACTCCCAATAAGCCAGTATAGACTGACCACAGGGTAAAATTAATCCCCAAAAATCTTGTTTCGATGATTCGATGCAGATAATAAAATGACCTTAATCTGCCAGTCAGTAAATCTTTATGCAGCCATTGACTAATGACTTCCCATAAATTCAGGTTTTGAACAGTAAATTTGTAGTGAATTTCAACGATTTCATGATCATCTGTAAAGTGGTATCCAGAAAACAAAGAACCACTGGTAATAAAAATGAGAAACCAAAATAATAAAATAAATAAAAATACAGTTAAATAATAATTTTTTTTAAAAAAAGCAAGTAAGTAGGTCGGCAATATTAAAATTAATTGGTGAGGGTCGTCATTGGTCATTGGTAATTAGTCATTGGTAAGGGTTTGAATTTTATTTACTTTCCTTAACATAGTTAGGTTTATTTCCGCCTACCTACTTAGCATCTGTTTATTTACGGTAATCCTTCCACATTTGCTCGTAGGCTTGTTCCATCTCGCGGGTAAATTGCTCCCCATTCCACAAAGGTGCTGTTTGCCTTGATTGCCGCAGTTGCCAGAAGATTTTTTGCCTGAGCTGGGGTTCTTTCCCTAAACGAATTCCCCACTCTACATATTCTTCATCAGTCCAAGCAATTCCTTCTGTAACACCCACGTTCATCATCATGGTGTAGCTGTTACGAGCCGCAAACTGCTCTCCTACCCGCGTAACTAGGGGAATACCCATCCAGAGAGCTTCGAGAGTAGTGGTTGCTCCGTTGTAGGGATAGGTATCTAATACCACATCAGCAATAGCTAAGTTAGCTCGATGGGTTGCTTCTAAAGCAACTTCTGGTAAAAATCGCAAGCGATCGCATTCTACCCCTTCTTCTTGAGCAATTTGCTCAAAGAAGCTCTTGATTGAAGCTTCTTCAGATTTACCTTTAATTAAAAAGTAGCTATTAGGTACTGCTTTGAGGATTCTCATTTGCCAGCGTGTAGTCTCAGGGTGACGCTTATATCCCCTCTGAGCACTGAGATAGACTACGGCATCCTGAGGAATATCTAGTTGTTCTCGCCGTAAGGTAGGCACTCCTACCTCAAAGCCATCGACAGCAATGTAGGTTTGGGGTAAGCGCCAGATTTTTTCTGTGTAGTAATCTTGGGCTGAGTCTGGTAAAACGTAAGGGTCAGCAATAAAGTAATCAATGGCTGGGATTCCTGAAGCATCCCAACCTAGCCAAGTAACTTGAACTGGAGCAGGTTTTAGTGCCATTACCTCACTGCTGATATCTAGGGTAATGCTGTCAAGATCAATAAGAATGTCTATTTCGTCTTGGTAAATCTGCTCAGCAATTTTCAAACCTTCTATACCCAACTCGTAGGCTTGATCTGCTTGATTGACATACCATGTTTGTAGATGGTCGTTGATTAGCTTATAGTCAACCAGATAGGCATAAATTTGAAAGCGATCGCGATCGTGATACTTAAACAACCAACGAGCCAGCCAACCAACAGAATGCTTTCTTAAACAGTGAGATAGATAGCCAATTTTTAATACTTTTGCCGGAGTCTTGGGCTGTGGTACTTTGAGCCGTCGCTGAGAGTACCACTCCGTCTGATCTTGAGCATAAGCTTGGAGATTAGCTTGGAAAAGCTGAGCCACTTGATTGAGGAGGGGTCTAAATTGAGTTGGCTTATCCTTGAGATGGGGTAGAGAGAACAAAGGAGTAAGCAGCCGCAGGGTTCGAGCTTCCTGTAGTTGCTGCGGTTGGGAACTAATCAGTTCTTGTAGCAGGAACTCTAACTCCTGGCAAGTTGAGTAAATTTGCTCCCAATATCCCCCCGCACTCATTAACCCGCGGAGTACTAGGTGAATTGCTGCTACTTGATCTACTAAGTCTTGGGAGTAGGAATAACATAACTTAGCAGTCTCTATCCCTTGAGCATAATTACCAGCATTTTGATAAAAAGCTGACAGGTGTCTTAGAGCTTCTAGATTATGAGCATCTAAGCGTAAATAGAGCTCCAAAAGAGCAGCTGCTATGGCAGGCTGTTTGAAGGTATAACCAATTTTTATTGAGGCAACTAGCAGAATACAGAAGCAAGCATAAGGATGAGGGAAGTAAGGTAAACAAGCTTCTGCCAGTTCCAGAGATACTGGATGTAGAGGTGCTGTGTCTAAAACTTCCTCTAATACTTGCACTAATAACTCACAATTTAGATCTAAAGTTGGCTTTGCCTTGAGAAGATCAATTACTCCCCACTCAGTTAACTCATCTCCCGTAAACCTTTCAGACTGGATGGCAAGTTCAATTGCCTGCAACAAATTATTAACATCATTGGGGTCAATCTCCCTGATATGCTGCCGGATTACCCAGGCAATAGTATAGTTTGCCAGAGCTTGTTGCCTAGTTGCTTCTGTTTGCAATATCTCGATGAGTTCCCTTGTCCAAGGCTCCATCTCTTCTGGGGATGCCTGAGCCATTGCCAGCAACCAAGTTGTCTGAGCCTCAGCTTCTTGCTCTTGTAGAAGCAACATTAATCCCAAATGCCAGTAATGGGAACTGACGTTAGGTTCAGCTGCAATTGCCTGTTCGTAGAGGTTTCCTGCTTCCTTATAGTCCCCTTGGCTGAGAAGTTGAGCTCCTTGCTGCTGCCAGATGTTGAGAACTGCAGGAGGTGCTTCGGCTGTCATAATTTGCCCCTAAAAAAAAGTGGGTAGAAGACTTTACCCACTAACGTACAATATCTACACTTAGGTTGTTGTCAATTACTCTGACTAAGGTTGCTCTTAGTTATCAACCACCAGTCAAATCTTTGTAGTCTGCAGGACACGTTGGTGCATCGTTTAGAGCGAAAGTAGGTACCTCTGTGCCAACTGGACCTTGAAGTCCTACGGGTGTCTCTGCTTCACACAATACAGCCAGAGTCGTTGCTTCACTGGTTGCTGCTATATTGGCAAGTCCCACACCGCCAACATAGGCTTTGAGAGGTGCTGTTGCTAATACCGGTTGCGCCTGATTAGTAACAGTGGTTGAGGCAGCTCCACCGCCCGCAATCTCGTACTTGTAGTTCTCGGTTTGTGTAGCAACGCCAAGACCTAAACCTCCAAAATTGCCATCATCCGCGAACTCATTATTCTCCAAGTAGTAGGCTTGTTGCGCTCGGTTCGCTGAACCAACATAAGTTCTAGCTTCAGACTGTTTTGCCTTGTTTGCTTGGTTTAAGAAGGAGGGTAATGCTATAGCAGATAGAATACCGATGATGATAATAACCACTAGCAGTTCAATCAGTGTGAAACCCTCATCCTGCTTACTCTGGTTCAGGTGTTGTAAAAACTTAGCTTTCAGTTCAGTTTTCATGAGATATGTTTCCCTTAAGGTCAGGATGCTTGATTTATATACTCCTACAGGTAACTTACCCACTTTGGCTAGTTTTCTGATCACCTACCTGAATTTATTCTGAGAAACTGGGTTTCTCGTGAGGACAACAACGAAATATCAACATTTCCTTAAAAGCGCCCGACGGGCGCGGCGGCACCCGCAATGAAGGGAAGAAACAAGCCAAAACCTCTTCCCTTCTGCCTTCTGCCTTGTTTCTTCAGAGAAACTCGGTTTATTGACTCAAAGTTAATACTCTATTAGTAAGTAACCATAATTTTCTAACCAAGTCAGTGTCTGTCTCACGATTTCCTCAGCTTCCTCCTCAGTGGTTGGCTCCAAGGTAACAGGATTGACTGGGCGTAATTTCTGCCATCGCTCTACCAACGAATGCATCAATTGAGCAGACTCCCACAAAGGTAACAAGCAAGCAGCAATGGTGCTGTCTATCAAGGATTTATCTGCGGTAACTGGTAGATACTTACTAATTTGAAACGGTTTTAAAGTAGCACACTCAAAAATTTCTGCTTTCACCGCTAGTGTTTTCAGCTGAGGATGCAAATGTATCTTAGCCTTGCGCCAATCAGAAGTCCTCCACTCAGCAACTGGTACAAATGGTTGGGTTTGATGGGGATGCCCACACCAAAAGTCAAGTAGACGATGAATAGGATGTAGCAGTTCAAACAGATGCAGCCGCTCTTCCACAGAAGCTTCTGGTAAACTCATTCCTAAAAAAGCAGGTAAATCGTCTGGTTCCTTAAAAAGATTCAGCAATTCCCATTCTTGCCAGTTCACCATGTTAATGAACTCCAGCTCCACTGCTCTCAAAGCCGAAAATACTTCGGTAATAGTGTAACCTTTATCTCCCTGCAATAAATAATTGGCAAGAATAATCTGGTCATCTTCTTCATATTTAGAGTTCCAGGCACTGGCTTTGAGTACGACTTGATCTTTCAATGCCTTCATCATCTCCCGTACTAATTCAATCTCCAATTCACGAGGATTGTCATCCATCAAACCCATCATCTTGCAAACTTCCTGGGCACGAAAATGCTGGGTTCTTTGCAGAGAACTATGAAGATTGGCACGGATGATTCCATCTGGGTTGAGAGCAGATTTCATAGCCCTTAATCCTAACAAGGGATCGGGTAAGAGATATAAAACTTCATCGCAATGGATATAGTCAAATTGGTAGGGAAGCTGATGTAAGTCTTCAATGGCAAGCACATGAAACTCTACATCCTCAAATCCGTGGTACTGTAGCCGCTGTCTTGCAAGATTAACAGAAGCTTCTGATAAGTCAATACCAATGATTTTTGCTCCTGGATTGGCTTGAGCTAATACCAGAGATTTGTACCCAGTGCCACATCCAGCATCTAAAATAACTTTCCCTGCCGTCTCGATAACTTTTTGGTTTCTTAAATAGTAAGCAGTAACCAAGCTATGGATATAAAGTAAACCTGGATTGTCTTTGGGAGATGCTTCTAAGGGAGTTCTAGGGAAAGGACCAGTATCAAATTGCTGACGAACTTTCTCCCAGATATCAGATGTTTGGTTTTCCATATACCCTATCTCCACATACGCCCAATTTTGGTCATATAAAATATAGTCCTTCAATCCATCATCGTCTTCAATTCGTCTCAAAGATTATGATTATAGGTAATCTGGGGCATATTTTGTTACGATTTGCACAGACAAGCGACAACTTTGATTCTGGTAAATTCGTAATTCTCAAATATGTTTAAACAATTGGGCAAAATTGTCGTCCAGAGATGGTTACGAACTCCATAAATACGACCATAAATTATCCTAGATGAATGGATGATTATGCCCAACCATCTTCCCACTTCTTTTTTCGCTCACCCTCCAGGAGCTATCATCCCAATCTCACGAATTTGAATTATTTAACTCAATCAGAAAAGCCATCATCACAGAAAACAAAGTCATATTAGCAAACCAATAGGTAACATTATGGTTCTCCAAGATTTGTTCAATCGTCAGCGCTGCATCTTCACCGGGAAGCAAAGTAAAAACAATCCGGCACTCTGGGTTATTCTCAGTGATCATGCAGACAATATCATAGCCGTTCTTTTTGGAGGTACTCAGTTCCAGTAAGCCATCAGGTCGGTACAATTCTAAACGTTGGCTAATGTCTTGACAACGTTTCTGGGGAATCCAAGGATCACCAAAGAATTCAGAAGCTTTAGGCTGTAAAGTTAACCAAGCAGAAGAATAAAAAGACTGACCTTCAGGGGTATACATCACTGTATACTGCTCATTAATCACTTGACAAGTAAATTCAGTATCGTTTGGTATCTCACTAGTAGTAGCAAAGTCATTATCGTTAACATTAGTGCTACAGCTACTTAGTAGAGCAACTAAACCAAGCAAGAGATAAATAACAACATTAGTCATTGGTTATTAGCGTCTGACGACGCAGGGAGCAGGAAGTAGGGAATAGAAAAGATCCTACTTTCATCACCTAGTGGTGAAAAATTTTTTCATCGGGACTGCCTTTTGCCTCCTGCCTCCTGCCTTTTTTCAGCAAAAGCTCGCCAGAAGCACTCCTCAGGGCTGTTCATATAACTCAATTTATCATATAATTTTTTGTTACCCAGGGAAAAGCCAGTTTGAGTCCACTAAAGGACTTCCAAATGCGATCGCTTTGTCATTTGTCAAGTGTCATTGGTCATTTGTCCTTTGTACGCTTTGATCAATGATTAATGACGCTTGCATCCCACGTAATGCAAGTCGTGGGATGAGCTTAATTTGTTTCATCCTCCAGTAGATATTTCTGTAATATTCGCTCTATCTGGGGTACACTGGTGCGAGGAGAAGGGCGAGGTAGCATTTCTTCCTTATCGCCCCCGTCCCGGCATAGTACCGGCACCTCATACTGGTACGCAGCAAACCAATCCTCTCGTGTGGTAATATCTCGCACCTCTAGCTCAAAGTTCAAACCTTGAATTTGCTCTAGCTTTTCTTGTAGTCCCTCGCACAAATGGCAACCGGGCTTGCTGTAAAGAATTAATTGCATTTTGTTAACAATATTGTAAATAAGGGTGTTGTTCGTAACCGTTCAAACTAAGTTTACAACTCATTTAGAAATGCTATAGTTAACGAAAAATTTTTAGCAATAGGAAATCAATGGCCAAACTTGTCCATGGGGAACGCATCGGTAAACTAGGTAAAGTAGTCTTAGGCTGCTCTGCAATTATCTTCGATTCAGCCAAACAAAAAGTATTACTTACACGCCGTACAGATAATGGACGTTGGTGTCTGCCCGGTGGTAGGATCGATCCTGGTGAGAGTGTTACTGAAGCTTGTGCCAGGGAAGTTTTAGAAGAAACAGGTTTACAAGTTCGTGTGGGACGCTTGATTGGTGTGTACAGTGATCCAAATTATTTGATTGAATATGCAGACGGAGAGCGTTGTCATGTATTTGCACTCAACTTCGAGGTAGAAGTGATTGGTGGTACATTGGGTATCTCTGAAGAGACAACGGAATACGGTTATTTTTCCCAGGATGAAATGGCGGATATTGATCTAATGGAGCATCATTGGCAGCGAATCGAAGATACTTTTGCAGCTCAAACTCTTACTTTCGTTAGGTGAAATCCTCAGATGGGAAGACAATTAAGCTAAAACACATTTAAAATACGTTTTGGCAACGCAACAGGCAACAAGGGACTGGAATCTATCGTTTTTATTTGATTTGACTAAACCAAAGAAGACTATTGATAACAAATCCGCTTTTATAGACCCTCGTTTCTTAAGCTTTGGCATCATATAAATTTTTTTGTTAAACTTAAAAAACTTTTACCAAATTGTTGTCAAACCTGAAACAATTGAATATTTTTATTTGAGTAATTTATGCCAAATCCGGGTTACCCACCCCCGTTATTAAAAAAGGTAAATTGCACTAGGATGCCTTATTAATCTTAATCTATGTTCAGCAAAAAAAAACATACTAGTAATAGTAATTTTTTTTCAAATTAACGGGAACATTTGGTAAATAATTTAATCAACTTTACTAACTGAAGTTTAGACTAAATCCTAAACCCTGAGCTACTACAATCAAATATTAATCTGGATCAAATATCATTAAAAAAATAATTAATAATTGTGACACTATTTGATGTGGCACAAAACAGTAATTTACTAGCATAAATAACTACAAAAAAGCTGCTAAAAAGCATAAATTTTGTCCGGATTGCCTAAATAAAATCAGAAAAATTTACAGGTAGTTTGCTAATTCTAATATTTAAGCTGTACAAGACTTAAATTGCTACTCCAAGTTTCAGGGAAGCAAAAAAAAAGGGAAGTTACTCACTCTCTGTAACAGGCAATTTATAAGTTCATCAGCTTAAGTGTAGAAAAACGGCAACAACCTATATGTTGAAATTTACCGGATTTCATCAATGAATCAGTTAACTAAGCAACCTTGGTCTTTACGTAACGTTGCCGTATTTCTATTAGTTTGCGATATTATTGGACTATTCTGGTGCTTTCATCTAGCTTTCTGGCTACGTTTGGAGCAATTTATTGACTGGTCTTCTCCTGTGCTATATGGCCTAATTGTGGCTTATTTACTAGGACTTTATCTGGCAGATACCTATCGGCTAAGAATTGAAATTAGTGGTTTGTGGGCTCCTGCTCGTGTCATTCTCAGCATTATTGCCATTAGTGGAGTCACTGCTATTGTTATTTATCTTACCGGCTTGTGGGGTCGGGAACCATTAGTGGGTCGAGGTGTACTGCTGATTAGCTCAGGATTGTTTACTATCTGGGCCGTAATTTGGCGATTTCTGGTAGCTAGGTGGATATGGCTCAAAATTCCCCAGAGTCGATGGTTAGTATTAGGAAGTAAACAAAGTGCAATGCAATTTGGACAAGAATACTGTTCTGCTAATTCCCGAGCTGAGTTAGTACTGCTAACCGAAAATCAGGATGAGACCAAGCTACACTCAGGAGGTAATATTTTATTCTTTATCGGTAGCTTGGATGAGTTTGATGCTTGGAGTGAACAAGTTTGGTCAGGAGTTTTGATTGAGCATCAATCTGGACTACCAGATATGTTAGTAAAAAAATTGATGAAGATGCGGCTTAGAGGTGTTTTTATTGATAGTTTGGCAAATTTCTATGAACAGTTTTTACGAAAAGTACCACCATCATGTTTAAGAGATGATTGGTTCGCTTTTACCTCTGGATTCAGCCTCATCCATAATCGTATTAACATCAAGCTTAAGCGCCTGTTTGATATTTTGATAGCAGGATTATTATTGCTTGTTTTCTCACCGCTCATGCTTCTGTCAGCACTAGCAGTTAAGCTAGATAGCCGTGGACCTATATTCTACAACCAAATAAGGACAGGACAGAATAAGCGAGAATTTCAGGTACATAAGTTTCGCACTATGTATCAAAATGCAGAAAAACAAGGGGTACAATGGGCGAAAACTAAGGATCCTCGCATTACAAGAGTAGGGCGTTGGTTTCGTCTGATGAGAATTGACGAATTGCCGCAACTGTGGAATGTCCTCAAGGGTGAAATGAGTTTGATTGGTCCGCGTCCAGAACGTCCCGTATTTGATGTTCAATTAGCCCAAAAAATTCCTTACTATGACGTGCGTTATTTAGTTAAACCAGGAATTACCGGTTGGGCACAGGTGATGTATCCTTATGGTGCATCGGTTGAAGATGCTTACCAAAAACTTGCTTATGACCTCTATTACATTCGGAACTACTCATTACTCTTAGATTTTGCGATCGCACTTAAAACCATGCGAGTTGTTTTACTAGGGAAGGGACGCTGAATTCCCATGAACTGAATGCAGGAGACAGCTCTTCTTCTTTTCTTTCTTTGTGTCCTCTGTGTCTTTGTGGTTCATTCAAGATACTTCTAGCAGCCAAAAAAAGCATAGGATTGAGTTGTATCTCCATTCTCAATTAACCGATGCCATTCACGTATAAACGTACTGTTTATTTAGCTGATACTGATGCTGCTGGTGTTGTCTACTTTGCAAATGTTTTAATGATGTGTCACGAAGCTTATGAAGTATCTCTAGCTACAGCTGACATCAGTATCAAGGCGTTATTAAACAATCTTTCTATTGCTCTTCCCATAGTTCATAGTAGAGCAAATTTTTTTCGTCCCATGTTTCATGAAGACGAACTGTTGATTCATCTGAGTTCTCAGCTGCTGAACGACACTGAGTTTGAAGTTGTTTATACAATTGTTGCAGCCTCCTCATCACAGCAGCACTTGGCAGAGGCAATTACCAGGCACGTTTGTATTAACCCCACCAGTAGAAACAGAACTCAGTTACCTGAGGCAATCATTAAATGGCTCAGTTGAGATTCAATGGGAGTAGGTGTGGGGGGATGGAGGGATGGGGAGGACAAGGAAGACAAGGGAGGCAAGCGAGGCAAGCGAGACAAGGGAGATAATATAGCTACATCTTCTTCCTAATTCCCAATTCCCAAACAACAATTAACAAAATGTCACAAAAAAACGAAACAATAATTTTAATCTTAGCCCTATTAATCACAGCTGCTTTATTAGGCGGTGGTTTTTGGTGGTTCACCCGCAATTCTGGTATTAAGTTGAGTGATGTAGGCAAAGAGAGTAGTAACAATAACCAAAATCAGCAGCCACAGACTGCTCAAACCTCTGCTCCTATTAATTCAAGTACTACTTTTCCTCCCCCTACAAATGTGCCTAGCGGAACAACAGTGAAAATTGAGGGTTCTACCAGCATGGTGCAAATTAATCAAATCCTCAAAAACAACTTTGAGCAGCAGTTTCCTGGCACAATTGTTGATACACAGGCAGGAGGAACAGATAAAGGGATTGAGTCATTGCTGCAAGATAGTGCAGATATCGCTGCTATTTCTCGTCCCCTTACTCCCCAGGAAAAAAGCCAAGGTATAGTTGCTGTACCTGTAGCTAAGGATGCTATTGCGATCGTAGTTGGAAAAGAAAATACTTTCCAGAGAGGCTTGACTAATGATCAAGTGGTAGAAATTTTTACAGGTCAAATTACCAATTGGTCAGAAGTAGGAGGAAACCCAACAGAAATTCGGGTAATCAATCGTCCCCCTGTCAGCGGAACCCATCAGGCATTTCAGGAACTAGTACTCAATGGGGTAAATTTTGGCACGACATCTAACATTACCACTTTGCAGCGGGATGCCACTACACCTCTACTTAGAGCCTTGGGAACTGATGGTATTGGCTATGCTACCTATGCTCAGGTAGCTAATCAAACAACAGTGCGAACAGTTGCCGTAGATGGTTTGACTCCAGAAGCTGCCAATTACCCCTATCAAAGAACCCTAACTTACGTTTACAAGCAACCTGCTAGTTCTCAAGTTCAAGCTTTTCTGGGTTATTTAGCTTCTCCCCAAGGACAACAAGCAGTTGTAACACCTTAGCAAAGGTAGCAAAGGAGCAGGGGGGCACAACAAGCAAATTAAGTCAAAAATTGGATGATTTATGTCAGTACTCATGCTCTGATTGAACTGGTAAGTAAATCAGATGATCCCCTTGGATGCCAATTAATCCCTGTTGACGCAGCTTACCCATCAAGCGAGTTACAGTTACTCTAGTGGAGCCAATAGCGCTACCAATTTGTGCATGAGTCAAAGGAAACGGTAAACAGTAACCTTCACTGGAAGGTTCACCGAATTCTTCAATGAGTAGGGTAAGAAATCCCAATAGCCTGTCCATTGTCCTTCGCTGTCCCAAAGTACTTAACCAGAGGAGTTTGCGCTGATGCTGATACCGAAATGCATCTAAGATTTCCCGTCGAATATGAGGCCAATTTTCTAGATCCTGCCAATAGAGCCAAATCACTGAGGTTTGGTCAAGGTGGGAGTAAGCTTGCAGTGTAAATGGCGACTGCGCCACGATTTCAAAAGGTTGACCAGCAGTGACAAAACCTAAAAAAGCTTCTTCTGTTAACTGCTGTGACAATTGAGACTCAAAAGTTCTTGTACTGACATTAACTTGAGCTGTGCCTACTAAACGAATAACTCCCCGATGTACTAGATATAATAACCCAGCACGGGTGGGAACCCGATCATCTTTGCTAAAAACCCGATAGCGGTAGTGTTCCCGTGCCCAGTCAAGAATCCTTTGCCAAGTTAAAAAAGGTCGAGATGCTTCTGATGAGTCGGATGATAAAAGCATAAGCTCCGAGCTTAAAGAATCGCTAGTTTTCTCGATTGTACACGGAGTTTAAAGTAACAAAACATACTTCCAAGGATCGGTGATTAAGTATGAGCTGTTTTGTAAATTCTCCTGCACTCAAAAAAATATTGCAGCTACAGGTGTTCAGCGTAATAACTAAGTTTGCTAAGAATATGGCGATTGCTGATTTATACAGGGACACTCAACTAACCCTGGAAACTATTCCGGTGCAGCGTTGCTCCTATGATACCGATATTGTTTATACCTGTGCGATCGCGCTTAAACTTGCTGCGATATCGCAACTACAGGCAATAGACATCGCTAATCAACTAGTGAGTGCTCTCGGAGAAAATTTATACTGCCCAGCACAAGGAATATACTTGAACTTCAAAGTGGAAGTGGTTTCCTCAGGCTGGATTTACTTTCGGCTGCAAGACGAAAGTTTAGCCAGTTACTTACAACAGTTGATTTTTTTAGAAGAAAGGAAGATTGTGAGATGGGCAGATGGGGAGATGGGGGGAACAAGAGTAGGTACTGATAATTTCTTTCTCATGCAATATGCCCATGCTCGCTGCTGTTCACTCCTGCGCTTGGCTCACAGACAGGATTTAATCCGACTTAGTGATGCAAACTGCACAAACTCTTCCGATTCCCAATTCCCAATTCCCCAATTCCCATTCCCCATTCCTTGGCTCAAAGAAGCTCAAGGGTCAGATGGAAAAGTCTTACAATTACGGTTAGTACACCCAGCAGAAAGACATTTGATTGCTCAGATTGTAGATGTGCAAGATGCCCTTAGCAACCAAAGTCAACTTCAGGGAGTAAAATTGGCTAGGGACTTAAGTAAGGCTTTTGAGAAGTTCTACAGCAATTGTCGTATTTGGGGGAAAGTGAAGTCCCAAACACTGAAGCTGGCTCAGGCAAGATTGGGCTTGGTTGCAGTTACTCAAATATTACTGCGATCGCTTCTACAAGAACACTTGGGTGTACTTGCACCTATGGAACTCTGAAGAGCAATCTCACTAGTACAGCTAACCAATGACAAAGTTAAAGATATCTTACAAAAAATAAACATAAAATAAAAGAATTGATGAAGTTAGTTAGTTTTTTACCAAATTGATGGCAAAAAATGCCAATAATAAAGGATGTATTTTTTCGTATCACAGCAATTAAAAAGTTTTGTATCACTAAAATCTAAGAATTCTTGTTAGCCTCGACATTGTGATCGCGGCTAATATTTCGCTATCAATATAAAAAGGAAGATGGCAGAGGGCTCCAAGGAAAAAAGAAGAATCTACTTAGCATCCTTGTTAGTGAAATTTTTTCCCTGGGATTACCTTCTACCAAACCCCAGGTAGATAGACCAGTATTTGCCAACCATTTAGAGGTAAGACAGATTGCTGATGATATTTGCGATCGCTTTAAGAGTGGATCACCGCCGATGAGTGTCTTGCTCATCCGGAATCATGGCTTAACAGTTTGGGCAAACTCACTAGGGAGTGCCCGTAATTATTTGGAGATAGCTGAGTATATCTTTCGGTATATGGTCGCTGCTCGCCAAATTGGCATCTAGGAGCCATGAGCCAAACAACAAAGAAATATTTCTCACATCGAAAGAGGAGACAGAGAAATCAATGCAAGTCAAAAATGATTTATTCGCAAAGGCTTGGAAGGCACTAGAAAATTCTATTATCTACTACCAAGGGCGTCCGGTTGGAACAGTGGCAGCTCACGATCCAGATGTAGAAGCGCTCAATTATGACCATTGTTTCGTCCGGGATTTTATTTCCTCAGCCTTTGTCTTTCTGTTCAATGGTAGGACAGAAATTGTACGTAATTTCCTCATCGAAACTTTGGCTCTCCAGTGTGAGACCAAACAAATGGATTGTTTTAATGCTGGTCAAGGTTTGATGCCAGCTAGCTTCAAGGTATTAAACAAACAGGGACAGCAATATGTGACAGCGGATTTTGGGGAACACGCGATTGGCAGGGTCACCCCAGTTGATTCTAGCCTCTGGTGGATTATCCTCTTGCGGTCTTATGTCAAAGCTACTCGAGACCTGGACTTAGTCCATCAACCTGACTTTCAAAGGGGAATTATTGAGATTCTCAAACTTTGCTTAGCTGATCGATTTGACATGTTTCCCACCTTGTTAGTTCCAGACGGCTCATTTATGATTGACCGTCGGATGGGAGTCTATGGTCATCCCTTAGAAATCCAATCTTTATTCTATGCTGCTTTGAGGGCATCGCGGGAATTACTTGCCCCTGGTCGTCAAGGGGAAGTGTATAACCAGTTTATTACTCAGCGCTTGAATACCCTAAATTTCCATATTCGGGAGTATTACTGGTTGGATTTGAAGCGTTTGAACGATATCTATCGTTATCGAGGTGAAGAATTTGGCACAACAGCAGTCAATAAATTCAATATTTATCCAGAGTCTATTCCCTATTGGTTAACTGAATGGATGCCAGATAAGGGAGGTTATCTAGCGGGAAATTTGGGACCAGCGCGGATGGATTTTCGCTTCTTTACCCAAGGCAATTTGCTAGCCATCATTAGTTCTCTCGCCAGTGATCAAGAATCCGAATCGATTATGGATTTAATCGAACAACGATGGGATTATTTGATAGGAAGTATGCCGATGAAAATCTGTTTTCCAGCAGTAGAAGGTCTAGAATGGAAAATTATTACTGGCTGCGATCCGAAAAATGTCCCTTGGTCGTACCATAATGCTGGTAATTGGCCAGTCTTACTTTGGCCTTTGGTGGCGGCAGCTCAGAAGACAGGCAGAACGAAGTTAGCTCAAAGAGCAATAGAACAAGCGGAGAAACACTTGTGTAAAGATCAATGGCCAGAATATTACGATGGCAAGAATGGCCGATTGATTGGCAAAGAAGCACGAAAATATCAAAGTTGGACAATTGCTGGGTACTTGATCGCCAAGGAGCTGATGGCTAATCCTGATCATTTGAAGTTATTCAGTTTTGATGAGGATCTTGAATCCCTCAGTTGGACTTGTTCTATACCTATGAGGTGATATTCCCGGTTTATCTCAAAAAGGCAGGGGAGAAAGGAAAGCGTTTCAATACACCCCAATCCCAAGGATTGGGGTGTTGTTGCCTGAACACTCTTGCTTAAGGAAAGTTCAACCAACTAATCCTGAGCGAAGGGCTCGGACCGCAGCTTGAGTGCGGTCATCTGCACAAAGCTTATTTAAGATATTGCGAACGTGGGTTTTGACGGTTCCTACAGTGATATATAGTTTTTCAGCAATCACAGCATTGCTACAACCATCAACAATAAGCTGCAAAACCTCTAATTCCCGTTCAGTTAACGGATAGGCTTCAATCAATTGGCTATACTCAGGTTCAGCAGCATTGATTGTCACGGTTTTCATTGATGCTGTAGCTGTAGTTCTTGCCTCACTTGACTTAGCTTGCTTGAGAACAACCCCAGCGATCGCTGGATCAATCCAAGCATTGCCTTCACTTGTGACATGTAGCGCCTCTAGCAAATTATCAAAACTGATATTTTTCATACAGTAAGAATCAGCACCAGCAGCAAAAGCTGCCATCACAGCTTCTTCACTATCCTGCAAGGTAAGCACCAGAATCTTGGTTTTGTCTGGATTATCGACAGCAATATCTTCTTTGAATTGCCTTGTCAATTCAATCCCGTCCATGTCAGGTAGGCCAAGGTCAACTATACCGATGTCTGGTCTAGTAGTCTCTAGTAAGTTCAGACCATCGGCAGCATTAGCGGCCTCACCCACAAATTCAATTTCACTACGCTGTTGTAGTGCTGTTCTAATCCCGACCCTAGTGAGGTCGTGGTCTTCAATGAGAGCAACGCGAATTTTACTCATCATCAACGTTCAGGGTATAGCATTTTGTAGTTTTTACATAGAAAATTTAGGAAGTTTTAGCTCATATAGTGAAGTATTTCTACCCATTGGTAGTAGTAGAGATTGTTGCACTTCGGGTAGATTCTGAACAATAGAGTCTATTTTTGAGACTTCCTTTACTTTTGGCTAAGATTGAAGCCAAATTTCAATCTTATCACGGCTACTCAAGTCTCAATGTATCCTTGCGGAGGTCTAGATGGACTCCTCTCAATCTTCTTTAACTTGGCTTAGGCAACCAAAGGCTCTGTCCGTTCGCTGGCGAGGTACTTTAATTATCTCGATTCCAGTTGTTTGTTTGTTAGCTTCAATTTGGGCAATTGCTGGACTGCACTCCCAAACTAGAGAACGTCGAGTACAAGCACAACAGAGGCAGCAAACCATCATAGAGGCTAATCGCTTGATGAAAGGGCTACTCAATGCTGAAACCGGTGTGCGAGGTTACTTAATTACTAGAGATGAAGAATTTTTGGAACCTTATTCACAAGCAAAGGAACTTCTACCTCAATCCCTTGATTCCCTAAAAGCTCAGATACAAGTTAATTCGGTACAACATCAGCAACTTCGAGAGATTTCAACTCTAGCAGAAGAGCAAATCAAGCTTTTAGAGCAGATTCTTCAGACGGGCGAGGCAACTGTGAGTACACAGATAAGATCTTCTTTGATCACTGAGCAGTTAGTTAAAAGCCAGTCACTCATGGATGATCTGCGAGAGAAAATTGAGGAATTTTTTGAGCAAGAGAAACGAACAAGAAGTGAGCACGAGGCACAAGTGATGCACTCACAGGAGTTAACCAACGCTGTATTGTGGTTTGCTTTGGCGATTGGTCTAATCTGCTTAGTGACTGTTTTGTATCTCTTTAATAAGTTAGATCGAGAGCTAGCACAAAAGGCAAGCAACTTGCGAGAAAGTAACCTATACATCCAGGCAGTTTTCGACAATGTCGTTGATGGCATTCTCATACTTAATGAGCAAGGCTATATTCAGTTTGCTAATGCTGCCATCGTCCAAATATTTGGTTATCAACCTAATGAACTCAAAGACATGCATCTGCAAATACTGTTTGCCCAACCACTGACAGATGATAATGGTCAAACGATGAATTTTCTAGTGGGTAAGAATCAAGATAAGCTCAAGCGTCAACAGGAAACGATCGGGAGTCATAAGGAAGGCAAAACTTTTCCCATGGAGTTTGCCATTAGCAAAATGCAGTTGGAGAATGAGCCTCACTCAAACAATTCTATTTCAGAAAAGGAAAACTGGGTCACAATTAACACCAACTCTTCAATGAAAGAGGAGCAATCGCTTTTCATTGCTATAGTGCGCGAGATCAGCAAACGCAAGCAGTCCCAGGAAATCCTACTCAAACAAGCCCAACTGCTTGATTTGGCTAATGACACAATTATGGTGCGCGACCTCAATGATAAGATTACCTATTGGAATCAAGGCGCTCAACGATTGTACGGTTGGACTGCAGAAGAAGCAGTAGGTAATTCTGCCCGCGCCCTCCTAAAAACTGAATTACCTCTAGCATCAAAGGCTATTAGACATGTCTTATCCCAAGATGGTTACTGGAACGGGGAATTGATACATTCTCGGCGTGATGGTACCCGTGTCCCTGTTGCCACCGGCTGGACATTGCAACGAGACGAGAAAGGTAAACCCATAGCTTACCTAGAAATCAACCAAGATATCACTCAACGCAAGCATGCCGAGGCAGCACTACGCAGGAGTGAAAAGTTATATCGAACTCTAGCGCAAAATTTCCCGAATGGAGCTGTATTTCTGTTTGATCATGATTTGCGATACAACATTGCTCAAGGAGCAGGATTGGCAGCGCTTAATCTAGAGAGTAACGCCCTTACTGGTAAAACTATTTGGGAAGCATGGCCATCTCAAACTGCTCAATTACTTGAGCCAATTTATCGTGCTGCTTTAGTAGGTAAAGCTAGTGTTACAGAAATACAATTTGCTGACCGTATTTACTGCGTACATGTGTTGCCAGTAACAAATGAATACCAAGAAGTATTTTGCGGTATGTCCATGACTCAAGATATTACCCAGAGCAAACGCAATGAAGCTGCACTGCAATCTCGCGCCCAGGAACTAGCCAAAATCACCAATGCTTTGGAACAAACTACCACAATTTTGGAGAAGAAAAACTCTGAACTTGACCAATTTGCCTATGTGGTGTCTCATGATCTCAAGGCACCGTTGCGGGCGATCGCTAACCTTTCCCAATGGATAGAAGAAGATCTACAAGATCATTTAAAAGAAGAAACACAACAGCAAATGGATTTGCTCAGAGGGCGTGTTCAACGGATGGAAGCACTTATCGATGGACTATTGCAGTACTCCCGTGCCGGACGTCTTCAGAGTGAATTGGAATTAGTGGATCTAGAAGAATTACTGAAGTTAGTGATTGACTCTTTGGCTCCACCACCAACATTTACGATCTATGTGATGCCAGGAATGCCAAAGCTCATCACAGAACGATTGCCCTTAGCACAAGTATTTGCCAACTTAATTAGTAATGGTATTAAACACAATCACTGTCCTGATGGACAAATTGTCATTTCAGCAGCAGAAAAAAACGATTTTTATGAGTTTACTATTGCCGATAATGGTCCTGGAATCGCTCCAGAATTTAAGGAAAAAGTTTTTGTGATATTTCAAACCCTAGAAGCCAGAGATAAATTAGAAAACACGGGAGTAGGTTTGGCAATTGTTAAAAAAATTATTGAAGATAAAGGCGGAAAAATTTATCTAGAGTCTCAGCGCTCTCAGGGGGCAACTTTTCGCTTTACGTGGCCTAAGCAATTGATGGAACAGGCAGCTTAGTAATGAAAAATAAAGAAACCACTCTTTTACTCATTGATGATGAAACCACTCTTTTACTCATTGATGACGACGAAGTTGATAGAATAGCAATAGAAAAGGCACTGAAAAAAAATAATATTACTAATCCACTTTATATTGCCACAAATGGTCTTGAGGGGTTAGAAATGTTACGAGGCAATACTATGCCCCAGTTGATACCTGGAGAGCACCAACTAGTTTTACTTGACCTCAATATGCCCAAAATGGGAGGTATTGAGTTTCTCAGAGAGTTAAGGGCTGACCCTAACCTTAGAGGTATTCCAGTAATTATACTAACCACCTCTAATGAAGAGCGAGATAGAGTAGAAGCTAAAGAGCTCAATGTTGCAGGGTATATTATCAAATCAATTGATTTTAATAAATTTGTTGAAGCAATAGGGACTCTTAACAAATAGTTGGATACTTAGTGAAATGCCATAAAAGGAGTTGAAGCTTAAGCAGTGGAGCATCTTATCTGTACAAATACTAATGGCTAATAGCTAATGGTAGTTTTGGCATAGTCTGCCCAACAGTGCCCATAAATAGCAATTAGCTATTAGCAATAGACAAAAAGCTAATTATGGAAGAGATTATCAGAATTCTCGTTGTGGAAGATGATGAAGTTGATCGCATGGCAGTGCGCCGCGCTCTCAAGAGAGCTGGGTTATTAGTAGAAATGGCAGAAGCGATTGACTGCCAGAGCGCAATGAACGCACTTGTTCCTTCAGCAGTAGTTTTTGAGGAGCAAGGAACAAAACATCCCAAAGAGCAGCAGGGTAAGCGGAGCGAGATAAAGCTAATCCCTTCCCATTACTCTAAAACAACTCTAAATCCCACAAACTTTGATTGTGTTTTACTCGACTATCGACTGCCTGATGGCGACGGACTAACCCTAGTTAAAGCAGTTCGTAGGGCGGGCCTCAAAGTACCCTTGGTTGTACTAACTGGTCAAGGAGACGAGCAAATAGCTGTTGATTTGATGAAAGCTGGAGCCTCAGACTATCTACCTAAAAGTAAAGTTTCACCAGAAACCCTCTCACGTAGTCTGCGCCATGCTGTTCGTATCTACCGAGCAGAAAGGGAAGCTGAGCTGGCGACTCAGCGACTGCGGGAAAGTGAAGAACGCTACCGTCTAGTGCTGGAAGGTTCAAACGACGGGATTTGGGATTGGGACATTATTAACCAGGAAATTTACTGCAATGACCGCCTTTACGAAATTATTGGTCTATCTCCTAGGGATCGCCAAATTACCTATGAGTCATTTTTTGAGCGATTGCATCCCGAAGATCAAGCTAGAGTTAAGCAAGCTGTGGATGCTCACTTACAAGATCTGGTTGAACTAGATTTAGAATTTCGACTCTTACATACCTCTGGAGAATATCGCTACTGTATTGCTCGTGGTAAAGCTCAGCGAGATGCTCAAGGACATCCTCTGCGAATGTCTGGTGTGCTCAGTGATGTTACCCAGCGTAAGCGAGCTGAAGAATCCTTAAGATTTCTGGCTGAGGCAAGTGCTTTACTTTCCGCTTCCCTTGACTACCAAACTACTTTGGAAAACCTGGCAAAGCTGGCAGTACCTCGTCTTGCTGACTGGTGTGCCATTGATGTGGTAAGACCAGACTTAACTTACTCTCGTCTTGCCGTTGCCCATATTAATCCAGAAAAAGAGGAGTTGGTCTGGGAGCTACAGCGCCGTTATCCTCCCCAAGGGGATGAAGACTACGGTTATCCGCAGGTTTTACGTACAGGTAAATCCTATGCTTGCTTTGATGTGAGCGATGAATTTTTGACTTCCGTCGCCCGTGATGCAGGTCATCTGAGCCTATTCAGGCAATTGAACCATAAATCTTATATCTGTGTTCCTTTACAAGTAGGAGATAAAACCCTAGGCTCGATTTCTTTTGTCTGGAGTGAATCAGGCCGTCGTTACACTCAAGCAGATTTAGAGTTGGCTGAGGATTTGGGTCGTCGTGCTGCTTTGGCAACCGAAAACGCGCGGCTCTACCGTGAGGCACAGGAAGCCAGTGAGAGTCTGCGGCAAGTAGTTGCCATTCTAGATCAACAGCAACAACAACTGAGAACCTTACAGCAGCTAACGAATCTCCTCAACCAACGCCTGACTAACCTACCATGTTTGTTGCGGGAGATGGTGGGAGCCTTGGTGAAAACCATTCCCGGTGCTCAGTTTTGCTTTATTATCCTCAAAAACCCTCAATGCAAGGGGCTGTTATTGAGTGTGACTGCTGGTATCGGTACAGAAAAATTGCGGCTTGAAGATGCTTTTCCCCCTTCTCTACGAGATGCTCCGCCAACAGAAGGTTTGCTATCTGAGGTTTTTGTAACTGGCACATCTCAGTTGATTCAACGCATTGACAGAAACTCACAGCATCTAGAGGATGTCCCCGCTGCCATGTACTCTGTAACCATTGAGTCAGTACAGGCAGGGCGTCTAGGAGTACTAGCAATTGGTAATTGGAATAACCCTAATGCTTTTGACTCCGAAGATCAAAAGTTGCTGGTGGCAGTAGGTGAACAAGCAGCGATTGCGATTGATAATGCCCGTATGATTAGAGCTTTGGAGGAGCAGGAGACCCGTTTAGAATTTCAGAACGAGATACTAGCTCAGCAGAACCAAGAGCTAGAAAGCCAGCGACAGCAGGTTCTACGACAAAATCAGGCACTGAAGAATCAACGACAGCAAGTTTTGCTTCAGAATCTGCAACTGCTGGAAGCAGCACGGTTGAAATCTCAGTTTTTGGCCACCATGTCTCATGAACTGCGAACACCAATGAATGCTGTTATTGGCTTTTCTCAGTTACTATTACGTCAGCGCCAGAGTTCACTAACACCTCAACAAGTAGATATGGTGGAACGGATTCTCAATAATGGCAAAAATCTACTGACACTAATTAATGAAATTCTTGATCTCTCTAAAATCGAAGCTGGGCGTCTGGAATTGAAACTAGAAACCTTTAACTTAGTTCAACTCTTAAAAGCAACACTCGAAGAACTCCGCTCCCTTGCTGATGAAAAACACTTGGAGTTGGATATCCAAGCTGATTTACACAACCCCAATATTAGCAATGATCGTATTCGTCTACGGCAAATTTTAGTCAATCTCCTCTCCAATGCCATTAAGTTTACTGAATGTGGCAAGGTACAGGTGGAAGTGAAAGAAATTTCCTCAGAATGGTTGGCCATTATTGTTAAGGATACAGGGATTGGTATTGCTCAGGATAACTTAGTGCATATTTTTGAAGAGTTTCGGCAAATTGATCAGACAACTACCAGAAAATACTCTGGTACAGGTTTAGGACTAGCAATTACAGAGTCACTAGTGCAATTGATGCAGGGAAAAATTACGGTTGAGAGTGAAGTTGGTCAAGGCTCAACTTTCCGTATTGAATTGCCTCGACAGGTTCCAGCTGACCCTTCTTACAAATGTTCTCAGCTTGCCAGACCTATCAATGATACTACTGTTTCTTTCTCCGCCCCAAGCTGTAATCACAAACTTAATTACTATAGCCGGTTAAAAGCTGGTACCCAAGATGACTGTGTTTTATCTGAGCCCCTCAAAGGGTCTGAAATTCGGAAAATCCTTTATTAGCGGACCGGCTGGCTGGGCGAGAGAAACTTGTACCCTTTGAGGTTGAGGGCGCACGTCAGTGCGCCCCTACACTTCATGCCACGGGATGAGTTAATTATCCATAGACTGTTGAATTACAGACTGTTGGATAACTTTTGCTGTCTTCTCTTGATCCAACTTCAAAACCAATACTCCTAGGGGTGGCAAACATAAATCAAGGGAGTAAGGGTGGTTATGGAATGACCACTCATCTGTCCACTTGCCTCCCAAATTGCCGATATTACTACCGCCGTATTCACGGCCATCACTATTGAAAAGTTCTGTGTAAAATCCCATCTCTGGAACCCCAACACGATAATGACTATGAGGTTGAGGGGTGAAATTGCAGACTGTGACTATAAAATCATCAGCATTCTTGGCACGGCGAATGAAGGACACTACACTATGGCGATTATCACTACAATCAATCCAATCAAAACCCCCCTCGGCAAAATCCTGGGTATAGAGAGCTGGTTCACTGCGATAAAGCTGATGGAGTTTACTAATAAAATGCTTCAACTTTTGATGGGGTTCATATTGCAGCAAATGCCAATCTAGATCAGCCCAGACATTCCACTCGCTCCATTGACCAAACTCCATACTCATAAACAGAGTCTTTTTCCCAGGATGAGTGAACATATAGGTAAATAGGCAACGGACATTGGCAAACTTCTGCCAGTTATCTGCAGGCATCTTCCCGATGATATTGCTCTTGCCGTGGACTACTTCATCGTGAGAAAGCGCCAACATATAGTTTTCAGAGTGGTGATACCACATACTGAAGGTGATATTATTCTGGTGAAACTGGCGGAAATAGGGATCAATGTGGAAGTAGTCCAGCATGTCATGCATCCAACCCATATTCCACTTCAAATTGAAGCCTAAACCTCCTACATAGGTAGGCCAAGATACCATTGGCCAATCGGTAGACTCTTCAGCAATCGAAAGTATACCAGGAAAGTAGCTAAAGAGCACATTATTAGTCTGACGCAGGAAATCAGCTGCCTCAATGTTTTCCCTGCCACCATACTCGTTGGGTAACCATTCTCCATCTTTACGACAATAGTCTAGGTAAAGCATGGAAGCAACAGCATCTACCCGCATCCCATCGATGTGGTACTTATCGAACCAGAACAAAGCATTGGCAACCAAAAAGTTACGCACTTCGTTGCGGCTGTAGTTGAATACCAATGTGCCCCATTCCTTATGTTCACCTTTACGGGGGTCAGCATGTTCATAAAGGTGAGTGCCATCAAAGAAAGCTAAACCGTGACCATCTTTGGGGAAGTGACCAGGAACCCAGTCTACAATTACTCCCAGATCATTTTGGTGGCACTGGTCAATAAAATACATTAAGTCTTCTGGAGTCCCATAACGGGAGGTGGAGGCATAGTAACCTGTAACCTGATATCCCCAAGAGCCATCAAAGGGGTGTTCTGCAACTGGCAGCAGTTCAATGTGGGTAAATCCCAACTCTTTGACATAAGGAATTAACTTATTTGCTAGTTCCCGATAGGTAAGGAATCGCGCTTCTGGTTTCAGCTCTGAAACTGTGACTACAGGTTCAGGATTACCCTTTTCATCTAACCCTGGTTCACCAGAAGAAGCATGAAGCCAGGAACCCAAATGAACTTCATAAACCGAAATTGGTTGAGCTAGAGGATCGCTGTGACGGCGACGCTCCATCCAATTTGAATCATTCCAGGTGTAAGCATCTAAGTCAGTAACAATAGATGCTGTTTTTGGGCGGACTTCTTGTTGGAAACCATAGGGGTCAGATTTTTCATAAATGTGTCCCTCATAATTTTTTACCTCATATTTGTAAGGTTCCCCAACCTCTACTTCAGGAATGAATAAATCCCAAACGCCACTATTATCTTTACGCATTTGGTGTTTGCGTCCATCCCAATGATTAAAATCTCCTAAAACTGAAATATTACGAGCATTGGGAGCCCAAATAGCAAAGTAGACACCTTTAACGCCATTGATTTGGGCTGGGTGGGCACCAAGTTTTTCATAGATGCGATGATGATTCCCTTCGGCAAATAAATGCAAATCTAATGGTGTCAACATGGGAGAGCGGAAGGCGTAAGGGTCATAACTGAACCGCTCATGCTCTCCTTCTTTAATCCGTAGCTGGTAATTTGACAGTTCGGGTATTTCAATTTTGGCTTCAAAAAAGTGAGGATGGTGCACCGATTGCATTGGGTGTTCCGTCCGTTCTCCTGGGCAAATTACCCAAGCGGCATCTGCATTAGGTAGATAAGCTCGCACTACCCAACCAGTTTTACCTTCCTGTTCAAATCGATGGGGCCCAAGAACCTCAAAGGGGTCATGGTGCTGATTCCAAACAATGCGGTCAATTTGTTCAGGGGTAATTATCGGGGACATTAAGCTATCTACCTCTTGAAAATGGGAAATTGAATCGAAATAATTTTAATATTTATATATAATTCTATTTTTTTCTACACATTTTGCCATAGAAAGCTCGGCAATAGGCAATAGGGAGTAAGGATGTTCTTTGGTTCTTGTTTGTCCCCCATCTCGCCATCTCCCACCCCTTTTTTCCCTCACCCTCCTTTGCCTGTGGGCTACTTTCTAGAAAGGAATAATTGTACGCAGCATTTGGCGTAGGCGCAGTAAGAAAATCAACCGCTTGATCTTTGGGTTAACGTCCGGAGGTATGGGGTTTTGAGCTAGTTCAGCTTGCAGTTGGGCATATTCTGCTGCGGTTAAGGGCTTACCATCAATCGGCGATCGCGCTTCTGTAATAATTTCTGTCCTCAAAATCTCTTCCGGTACATCCTCCGGTGGTGGTAAACCAACAGCAGGTTTTGCCACCAACAAAGTTAGTCCCAGCCACATACAAAGGAATTTGCCTTGTGTCATTGCCACTGATAGTTGAGTATTGGTGATTAAGAGGAATTAATACCTCAAACTCTATCCTCTCTCAATCCAGGGGGTAGTGGTTCTCCACAAATTTGATGAATTTCCACAATTTGCTCAAACAGCCAGGGATATTCCTGCCGATATTGGGGAATTAGTGCTAAGGGACTGAGTAAGGCTGCAGCTGCCAAATCTGCCACACTCAGATAATCACCTACTAAGTAAGAACTTTCACTCCACCGAGATCGTAACACTTCCAGACCCCTCTGAAGTCTCTGTGCAGCAAGATATACCGCTGCTTTATTAATCCCATACTGACGCCGTACCACCTGAATCACCAGCTGGCTAAAGATGGAAGGGTCGATGTGCTTCCCTTCCCCAGCACGAAAGTCATAATAAACAAAGCGAGTGGCTGTGCCAATACTTTCATCAAGCCAATCTTCCAGCATCCAGGCTTCACTCTGTTGCTGAGTATCTGGCAAAAATAAAGGTGGTGACGGCTGGTAAGTTTCCAGAAACTTAAAAATTTCTGTCGAGTCAGCTATAGCAAACGGTTGATCTTTGAGCTGAGGCAAAATAACTGGCACTGTTGTTAAACCAGTAAGGGGCTTGAGTTTGAAAGTGTGAATTCCAGGGGTTAAATTCTGGACATCATAATCAATCTTTTTATAACCCAACGCCAGCCTTGCTTTTCTACAATAGTGGGAGGTACTGAATTGCAATAACAGCATCCAGAAAACTTAGGAGTATTATTTTTTAACTCAATAAAGGAGCGACTTTAAGGCTTTGTCTAGTAGAGCGCGATCGCGAGCGAGTAAACTTAACACAATCGCGCTTCTAATTCACTTAACTAGGGGAGGGGCTGGGAGATTCAGGAGATTCTGCTGGTGATGGAGACGCACCATCAGGAGCAGGTTCTTCTTTTGGGCAGCCAGTCAGGGCGACTCCCAAGCTCAGGAAAAGAAGTAAACCAATTAATTTTTTGTTCATACACTCCTCTTGATTTCAAAGATCGTGTCAAAAGAGATGTCACGCTAGACCACTATAACTCTACATTTTTAGCATGAAGAATTATTTTTTACGATATGTGTTTGAAAAGATAGACTTTTTTCAATCAAAGTTCACGAATTATGGGGGTTGCAGAGTGTCGTCTAAAGGATACTTGTTGCTTAAGGTGGAAAATAAGCTATATAGAGGGAACAAGAGAACAGGGTAACTGGTAACTGATGCTAGGATTAGTTCTATTGTTTAGTTTTTAGCGAGTAGCCTCCATTATTCGCTAGTTGCTAAGTGGAAGAACTGCAAAATACTTATGAATGCTGCCCCTCGCCCATTTGTTTCTGCTCAACAACGTCGGTCTAGAAGACCAGCTACTAGCTCTAGGCTCAGGAAGGCAAGGTTAGGATCTTCTGCCAGGGTAACCAGTATCTCATCTACAGCAGTTGGACAAAAGGTAACTCGTCTCAATACTTCATTGCCAACAAAACCCATCTGGCTGCAAGCCTTGCTATCGGTGCAGCGCGGCTCCGATTTAATTGCCTTTTTATTGGTTGGAGCGACTCTTACTATCTATTCTTGGACGGTTTATACTCAGCAGCAGTGGACCCAGGAGTACCGTAAACTGGAAACTCTACAACGCAATGAGCGAGAATTGACTAAGGCCAATGAAGTGATGAAAAATCAACTGGCTCAACAGGCTGAAAGCCCAGCCACTGGTTTAATTAATCCTACCCAAGCCAACACAATTATTTTGCCCCCAACTCCAGAGATACAATCCTATACGACATCAACAGAAGAGAAGGTTGAGCCAGAGCCAGTGGTAAAGACACCATTGGGTTACTAAGACTGACGAAAACTAGTTATGGATTATGGGTTAAGAGGACGCTCCAACTCAAAACTTAGGGATAATCACCAGATACGAAAACAACCCAAATCAAGACATCTGTCTCAACTGCCCCGTTTTAGACTCTTGCTTATTTGGGGAATAATGATGGTTGGCATTGTTGCGCTATCGTTAAATTTGTATCGGTTGCAAGTGTTACAAGCACCTGTGCTGGAGAAAAAAGCACGGCAGCAGCAGATGGTGTATATGCGTCCCTTTGTTCCTCGACGTCCGATTATCGATCGCAATGGTAATGTTTTAGCAGTTGATCAACAAGTCTATACGTTATATGCCCATCCGAAGTTGTTTAAGCGCTCCCAGCAGGAGATAGCGGCATTACTAGCTCCAATTATCAATCAGACGGCAACTAAGTTAGAGGAACTCTTCAGTCAAAAGGAAAGTGGAATTAGGGTTAACCATGCCCTAACAGAAGAAGTTGCTGACCAGATTGCTAGGCTACAAGTAGATGGTCTAGAGTTAATCCAATACTACTCCCGCTTCTATCCCCAGGAAGATTTGGCATCTGATGTGGTAGGTTACGTGGATATAGATCATCGTGGTCAAGCGGGGGTGGAATACTCTCAGGAAAATTTACTCGAACGTGCTGTGCGTACTCTCCGACTCAGCCGTGCTGGTAATGGTGCTCTGATGCCGGATCATGTCCCCGAAGGGTTTTTACATATTGATGACTTGCGGTTGCAATTGACTCTAGATAGTCGTCTCCAAAGAGCAGCTCGCTTTGCTCTGAAGAAACAAATTAAGCAGTTTAGTGCTGAGCGTGGCACGGTGATTGTTATAGATGCTCTGGATGGTTCATTGCTAGCGATGGTTTCAGAGCCAACTTACAATCCCAATCGGTACTTCGATTTTGATGTTAGTCTCTTTAAAAACTGGGCACTAGCAGATTTGTACGAACCAGGTTCGACATTCAAGCCCCTAAATGTTGCCATCGCGTTGGAAACTGGCGTAATTCAAGCTGACAGCCAGTTCAATGACACCGGTTCGATGCAAATTGGGAAGTGGTCAATTGCTAACCATGACAAAGTTGGTCGTGGGATGATTAGTATTACTGATATTCTGAAACATTCGAGCAATATCGGTATGGTACGGATGATTCAACAAATCAAGCCGGATGTTTACTATGGTTGGCTAGAAAGACTAGGGTTAGGGCAAAAGCTCAACACTGACTTGCCCTTTGAATCATCAGGACAAATTAAAACTCAGCAACAGTTTATGGCTGAGCCAGTGGAAGCAGCAACCACTTCTTTTGGTCAAGGTTTTTCTCTAACTCCCCTTCAACTAGCTCAAATGTACTCCTGTCTAGCCAATGGAGGCAAGCTGGTAACTCCTCATGTGGTTAAGGGGCTTTATGATACTCAAGGGCAAATCTACTGGAAGCCGTTACTTGCTTCCCCAAGACCAATTTTTTCACCCAGAACCACTCAGACAGTACTAGAAATGATGGAAGCTGTTGTTGATGAGGGTACCGGGAAAAATGCCCAGATTCCAGGTTATCGGATTGCTGGTAAAACTGGTACTGCTCAAAAAGCTAGTCCTACGGGTGGTTATTACGCCAATGCTAAAATAACCAGCTTTGTTGGTTTGGTAACGGTGGATGCTCCTCGTTATGTAGTAGTGGCAGTAGTTGATGAACCAAAAGGGGAGGCTTTTGGTTCCAATGTTGCAGCACCAATTGTCAAGGCGGTGACCCAAGCCCTGATTGCGATTGAAAGGATTCCCTCTAGTGTAAGGAGGCAAGAGTCAGGAGTCAGGAGTCAGGAGCCAGAAGTCAGAAGGCAGTCCCAATGAAAAAATTGCACCACCATATATGAAAATTAAGTTCACCGCGTCAAACCAAACAACAATTAGGAGTAAAACAGATGAGTGGAAAAAAAATCTTGATGCTTGTGGGGGACTTTGTGGAAGACTATGAAGTGATGGTTCCTTTCCAAGCACTTCAGATGGTAGGCCATACAGTCCATGCAATCTGTCCCGACAAGCAAGCTGGGGAGACAGTGCGGACAGCAGTCCACGATTTTGAAGGAGATCAGACCTATACTGAGAAACCAGGTCATAACTTTACTCTCAATGCCACTTTTGATGAAGTTAAAGCTGATGAGTATGATGCACTAGTCCTTCCTGGTGGGAGAGCGCCAGAATACATACGCCTCAATAAAGATGTGTTGAAGATTGTGCAGTACTTTGCTCAAGAGAACAAGCCAATTGCTGCTATCTGCCACGGCGCTCAATTACTTGTAGCAGCGGATGTACTGAAAGGTAAACGCTGTTCAGCTTATCCAGCTTGCAGTCCGGATGTTACCCGTGCAGGTGGAGAATATGCAGATATTCCGTTGGATGAGGCAGTGGTAGATGGTAACTTAGTTACAGCTGCGGCTTGGCCAGCACATCCCCGCTGGTTAGAGGAATTCCTCAAGGTTTTAGGTACAAAAATAGAGCACTTTCATTAAGAGCATATTGCTATAGATTCTGACTATTGTTGTGTAAAACCCCGCATTGCTGGCACGAGAATGCCTGTAGCGACAATTGCACAAATGTATTTGGAGATGGGGGAATCTTTGGAAGCAATTGCCGTTGAAGTCGGATTACGAACTCAAAGAAGACGATCTTTTTATACCAAATCCGGTATACATAAACCCCTTATATCCGACCCTGTAGAGACGTTGCATGCAAGGTCTCTACAGGATTTCGCGGTTATCTCAAAACAGGGGTAACTAAACCGGATTTGGTATTAGATAGTGATAAAATCTGACTCGATGAGAGTCGTGGTATCAAACCCCGTCAGTGTTGCCAAGATCTCAGAACCGAAGAGAATTTGGTTTCCAGAGAAGGTAAGTTGGTTGAAGTCCAAGCCACCTAACAGACCAATTTGATCGCCTTCGTTTAAATTGAAGTCATTAATAGTATCGTGACCTTGAGATTGAGCGATCGCAAAAATATCGCTGCCAGTGCCACCAGTGAGAAGGTCATCACCGTTGCCACCCTCAAGTTGGTCATCCCCCGCATTGCCGAAGAGTTGGTCTGGACCATTGCCACCGATGAGGACATCATTGCCTGGAGTACCGTTGAGGTTCATGCCAACTGTTACTGTCGTAGTCGCCACTTGGCTGGCATTGGAGTGGGAAGCACCATCATCCACAACAAACTCGATGATGCGGTCTGTCGTGTTAGGAGTTGCAGCTGTATTATTGTAGGTAATACTGCCTAAGACTTGCTGGTAATTGGCAACTGTATCCGTGCCCAACAGGGTGAGAGTACCAGTAGCCGAGTTATACGCTGTGATATTTGTCCCTGTAGTATCGGCGCTGAGAGTCTCAGCAGCTCCATCTTGGAGATTGGTAATTTTAACCGTTGCCCCGACAAGTTCGTTGGAGTTGTCACTCAGGCTGAAGTCATTATCAATAACCGACACTGCTACGCCACTGAAGCTGCTAGTAAAATCAATTCCACCATCAGCACCATTGAGGTCAAGTTCTGGGGCACGATTGCCAAAGACCACGTAGCTTTCACCTGAATAATTATTGCCATTGGGGTCTCCTCCGGGTGCTCCGATAATCAGATCATCAATGCCATCGTTGTTCATGTCCCCACCGCCGCTGACCGAGACGCCTAAGAAATCATTGGCACTAATGCCGTTGAGGATAAAGCCGTTAGTGCCGTCGAGGTCGGAAAGATCAATACTGGCACTAAAGCCGTTGCTGCTTCCAAACACCACGTAGCTTTGACCGGAATTACTGTTGCCGTTGGAGTCGGCATCAGGTGCTCCGATAATCAAGTCATCAAGACCATCGCCGTTGATATCCCCAGCGCTATTGACGAAGCGACCTGAGTTGTCATTGGCATTAATACCGTTGAGGATAAAGCCGTTAGTACCGTCTAGGCTCCAAAGGTCAAGGCTGGCACTAAAGCTGTTGCTACTGCCAAACACCACGTAGCTTTCACCTGCACCACTGTTGCCATTGGCGTCAGCTAGTGATGCCCCAATAATTAGGTCATCAATCCCATCGCCGTTGATATCCCCAATGCTGCTAACAGAGCGACCTGAGCCATCACCTGCATTAATACCGTTGAGGATAAAGCCATTAGTACCGTCTAGGCTTGAAAGGTCAAGGCTGGCACTAAAGCCGTTGCTGCTGCCAAACACCACGTAGCTTTGACCTGCAACACTGTTGCCATTGGGATCGGCTCCTGATGCTCCGATAATTAGGTCATCAATGCCATCGTCATTGATGTCCCCGGCGCTACTGACAGAGGAGCCTGAGCCGTCATTGGCATTAATACCGTTGAGGATAAAGCCGTTAGTGCCGTCGAGACTGGAAAGGTCAAAACTGGCACTAAAGCCGTTGCTGCTGCCAAACACCACGTAGCTTTCACCTGCAACACTGTTGCCATTGGGGTCGGCTCCTGATGCTCCGATAATCAGATCATCAATGCCATCGCTATTGATGTCTCCGGCGCTACTAACCGAGACGCCTAAGTAGTCACTTGCATTAATACCGTTGAGGATAAAGCCGTTAGTGCCGTCGAGACTGGAAAGGTCAAAACTAGCATTAAAGCCGTTACTGCTACCAAACACCACATAGCTTTCACCTGCAGCACTGTTACCGTTGGGGTCAGCCAACCATGCCCCGATAATCAAGTCATCAATACCATCACCGTTGATATCCCCGGCGCTACTGACAGAACGACCTGAGTAGTCACCCACAGCAATACCGTTGAGGATAAAACCGTTGTTGCCGTCAAGACTGGAAAGGTCAAAATTTGTACTAAAGCCGTTACTGCGACCAAAGACCACGTAGCTTTGACCTGCACTACTGTTGCCGTTGGGGTCAGCAAACACTGCCCCTATAATGAGGTCATCAATACTATCACCGTTGATGTCTCCAGCACTGCTGAGGGACCGACCGGAGTAGTCACCTGCATTAATACCGTTGAGAATAAAGCCGTTGTTGCCGTTGAGGTCTGATAAGTTAAAGATGGAATTTGCTATGTTAGGCTCAATAGCGAGAGTCGTAGTCGCTACTTGGCTAGTATTGGAGTGGGCAGCACCATCATCAACAACAAACTCAATGATCCGGTCTGTCGTGTTAGGAGTTGCTGCGGTATTCTTATAGGTAATACTGCCCAAGACTTGCTGGTAATTGGCAACTGTATCCATGCCAGAAAGGGTGAGAGCACCACTAGCCGAGTTATAGGTCGCTGTGATATTTGTCCATCCGGTATCGACACTGAGAAACTCAGCAGCTCCATCTTGGAGATTGGTAATTCTCACTGTTGCCCCGACAAGTTCGTTGGAGTTATCACTCAGTCTCAAGTCGCGATCAACAACTGACACTGCTACGCCACTGAAACTGGTAGTAAAGTCAATTCCAGCATCAGCACCATTGAGGTCAAGTTCTGGGCCGCGATTGCCAAAGACCACGTAGCTTTGACCTGCATAATTATTGCCGTTGGGGTCGGCCCACTCTGCCCCGATAATCAGGTCATCAATACCATCACTGTTGATGTCCCCAGCGCTGCTGACGGAGTAGCCTGAGAAGTCACCTGCATTAATACCGTTGAGGATAAAGCCGTTAGTGCCATCGAGGCTCGAAAGGTCAAAACTAGCACTAAAGCCGTTGCTGCTGCCAAAGACCACATAGCTTTGACCTGCACTACTGTTGCCGTTGGAGTCGGCACGAAATGCCCCGATAATCAGGTCATCAATGCCATCACTGTTGATATCCCCGGCGCTGCTGAGGGAGTAGCCTGAGAGGTCACTTGCATTAATACCGTTGAGGATAAAGCCGTTAGTGCCATTGAGGCTGGAAAGATCAAAACTGGCGCTAAAACCGTTGCTGCTGCCGAACACTACGTAGCTTTGACCTGCACTACTATTGCCGTTGGGGTCGGCTCCTGATGCCCCGATAATCAGGTCATCAATGCCATCACCATTGATATCCCCAGCGCTGCTGACAGAGCGACCTAAGTTATCATTTGCATTAATGCCATTGAGGATAAAGCCATTAGTACCGTCGAGGCTCGAAAGCTCGAAGCTGGCACTAAAGCTGTTGCTGCTACCAAATACTACGTAGCTTTGACCTGCACCACTATTGCCGTTGGGGTCGGCCAACCATGCCCCGATAATCAAGTCATCAATGCCATCGTTATTGATGTCGCCAGCGCTACTGACAGAGTAGCCTGAGCTGTCACCTGCATTAATGCCATTGAGGATAAAGCCGTTGGAGCCGTCAAGACTAGAAAGATCGAGGCTGGAACTAAAGCCATTGTTGCTACCAAATACTACGTAGCTTTGACCTGCACCACTGTTGCCGTTGGGGTCAGCTAACACTGCCCCAACAATCAGGTCATCAATGCCATCGCCGTTGATATCCCCAGCGCTACTGACAGAGTAACCCAAGAAGTCACTTGCATTAATGCCATTGAGGATAAAGCCGTTAGTACCGTCGAGGCTCGAAAGCTCAAGGCTAGTACCAAAGCTGTTGTTGCTGCCAAACACTACATAGCTTTCACCTGCAGCATTGTTACCGTTGGGGTCGGCCAACCATGCCCCGATAATCAGGTCATCAATACCATCACCATTGATATCCCCAGCGCTGCTGACGGAGCGACCTGACCAGTCACCTGCATTAATGCCATTGAGGATAAAGCCATTAGTACCGTCGAGGCTCGAAAGCTCAAGGCTAGCGCTAAAACCATTGTTGTTGCCAAACACCACGTAGCTTTCACCTGCATTAGCGCTATTGTTGGGGTCGCCTCCATATGCCCCGATAATCAGGTCATCAATGCCATCACTGTTGATGTCCCCGGCGCTGCTAACAGAGTAGCCTGAGTAGTCACTTGTATTAATCCCGTTGATAATAAAGCCATTGCTGCCGTTGAGTTCTGATAAGTTAAAGACGGCATTTGCTGTGTTAGGTTCAATGGCAAGAGTCGTAGTCGCCACTTGGCTAGTATTGGAGTGAGCAGCACCATCATCAACAACAAACTCAATGATCCGGTCTGTCGTGTTAGGAGTTGCTGCGGTATTCTTATAGGTAATACTGCCTAAAACTTGCTGGTAATTGGCAACCGTATCCGTGCCAGACAGGATGAGGACACCAGTAGCTGAATCATAGGTCGCTGTGATATTGGTTCCCGTGCTGTCTGTGCTGAGAGACTCAGCAGTTCCATCTTGAAGATTGGTAATTGTTACCGTTACCCCAACTAATTCGTTGGAGTTGTCACTCAGGCTCAGGTTACTATCGACGACCGCAACTGCTAAACCAGTAAAAGAGCTGGTAAAATTAATTCCAGCCTCGGCACCGTTGAGGTCTAGTTCCGGGGCACGATTGCCAAAGAACACGTAGTCTTGACCTGCTTCAAAATTGCCGTTGGGGTCTGCTAAATATGCCCCGATAATCAGGTCATCAATACTATCACCGTTGATGTCCCCTGCACTGCTGACCGAGATGCCTGAGAAGTCACCTCCATTAATACCGTTGAGGATAAAGCCGTTGCTGCCATCAAGGCTCCAAAGATCCAGGTTGGAACTAAAGCCGTTGCTGCTGCCAAACACCACGTAACTTTGGCCTGCTTCACTGTTGCCGTTGGGGTCAGCTCCGGATGCTCCGATAATCAGGTCATCAATGCCATCACCGTTGATATCCCCAGCACTGCTAACGGAGCGACCTGAGAAGTCACCCGCAGCAATGCCGTTGAGAATAAAGCCGTTGCTGCCGTTCAGGTTAGAAAGGTCGAAGCTGGAACTAAAACCATTGCTGCGGCCAAAGACCACGTAGCTTTGACCTGCATCACTATTGCCGTTGGGATCAGCCCACGGTGCCCCGATAATCAGGTCATAAATACCATCGTTGTTGATATCCCCAGCGCTGCTAACTGAGACGCCTGAGAAGTCAAAGGTATTAATACCGTTGAGGACAAAGCCGTTAGAGCCATTAAGGCTGGAAAGTTCGAGGCTGGGACTAAAACCGTTGCTGTTGCCAAACACCACGTAGCTTTCACCTGCTCCACTGTTGCCGTTGGGGTCGGCTCCTGATGCTCCGATAATTAGGTCATCAATGCCATCACCGTTGATGTCTCCGGCACTGCTAACGGAGCGACCTGAGGAGTCACCTGCAGCAATGCCGTTGAGGATAAAGCCGTTGCTGCCATCAAGGCTGGAAAGGTCGAAGCTGGCGCTAAAACCGTTGCTGCTACCAAATACTACGTAGCTTTGACCTGCACCACTGTTGCCGTTGGGGTCAGCATCAGGTGCTCCGATAATCAAGTCATCGATGCCATCACCGTTAATATCCCCAGCGCTGCTAACCGAGACGCCTGAGTAATCATTCTCAGCAATACCTTTGAGGATAAAGCCATTAGTGCCATCAAGGCTAGACAGATCGAAGTTGGTGCTAAAGCCGTTACTGCTGCCAAACACTACGTAGCTTTGACCTGCATTATCGTTGCCGTTGGGGTCGGCTCCTGATGCTCCGATAATCAGGTCATCAATACCATCGTTGTTGATATCCCCGGCGCTGCTAACCGAGACGCCTGAGAAGTCAAAGGTATTAATACCGTTGAAGATAAAGCCGTTAGTGCCATCAAGGCTGGAAAGCTCGAAGTTGGGACTAAAGCCATTGCTGCTACCAAACACCACGTAGCTTTGACCTGCATTATCGTTGCCGTTGGGATCAGCCCACAGTGCTCCAATAATCAGGTCATCAATACCATCGTTGTTGATATCCCCGGCGCTGCTGAGGGAGTATCCTGAGCCGTTACCTAAAGCAATACCGTTGATAATAAAGCCATTGCTGCCGTTGAGTTCTGATAAGTTAAAGACGGAATTTGTCATTATTTTGTTCTCCGTTTTTGACTAGTGGTTGATTGATTTTTCCTTGGTCTAACAACGGGTCTTCAGTAAATACAGCGTTTCTTATTTGGATGAGGTACAAATTGATTTTTGGGAATAGGCTGTGAAAGTTAGATTTACCTCACCCTTTGCGAAAATTGCGATAAATCTCCTGAAAACACCTTAGTGAAGAGCAAACCATGGGCACGGGGCACCCTGGATAAATGGAAGAAACAAGCCAAACTTTCTTCCTTCCTGCCTAGCTTGCGGGATCTGCTTGCAGCAAGAGTAGGGGGGAATCGCCATTCGCTCCTACTTTCATAACCTGATAGTGAAAAAATTCTTTCATAGAGACTGCCTTGTGTTTCTTCCGAGAATCTAATTTGCCAAAAGCTAGAGTTGAAACGGTAATAATTACGATTTTTGAAGTAGGCAATAGCAAAATTAGCCAAATTTAAATCTTTTTTATCCAGTACATTTATTGACCAAATTATTCTTGAATTTTTTCCCTTCTGCTCTTTGTATTTTGCTAACCGAGAGCAGAAAAATAATCCTGTGTATTCAGTCAATTAAATACCTGTTTAAAACCTAAATTAGTGCCATATAAAATGTATCCGCAACATAAAATTTGTGTCAATTTTTATTTGATAAAATTTTAATGTTATCGATTTAAAGGCAGCTAATCATAAGTAATTAAGAGTAATTAGTTGAAAATTAAAGAAAAATCAAATTTATTCCTTATACTGCCCTAGAGCTATTTATTTTTGCCAAAATTACCATAGATCGTAAGTAGTTAGGCTGCAGTTGCAAAAAGCAAAAGTAAATTTATAGGAGCTGAGTTTAGTTAAAATGCTGGCTATGTAATCGTTTGATTTTTTCAAAACCAACTGTTGCCCATATGCATTTTTCTGCATACCTACTTGAGATAAAATGGTCCAAATCCTAACCTAAGATTCTAATAAAATATACCCAGTTAAATGACGTGTTAAGGGTGTGGGGTGTAGGGATGGAAGCATGGCGTACTATGGGAGAACTAATCAAATCTCAAATTAGCTCTGACAGCAATAGAAGGTTAATGCACTATTGCCATAAACTTTCTGACGGCAAATTTCGAGAATGGGACAGGATAGAGATTGAACGTTATTAGGGTTGTGCTCCACTGCTAGCTCACCCGTTTTGTCAAGTAGTTGATAATAAGCGATCGCTTCTAACACTGGCTGGTACAATTTACTGGCATAGGGTGGATCAAAGTAAATGCGGTCAAACTGCTGACCAGCAAGAATTTTTAACTGCCTAATAACATCTCCCCGCATTACCTGGAACTCTTGGTTAGGTTGGGCAACCTGCTCCCAATTTTGTTGAATCACCGTGCAGGCTTTACCCCATTTTTCAATTCCTACTACTAAAGACGCTCCTCGACAAAGAGCTTCCGCTCCCATTGAACCGTTACCGGCACACAAATCCAGCCATCGGCAATTAGTTATACTACCTTGCCAGATGTTAAATACTGCTTCCCGCACTAGCGCCGACGTTGGACGAATTGCTTGTCCTGGTAACGTTTTCAGTTGCCGATTACCGTAAATTCTCACAAATTAGCTTTTGGTTTTTACTATAAGTGTAATCATCAAAAAGCGGAAAGCGGGATATTGTCCCAGAACCAAGTTCCCTCAGCTCTAGCAACTTCTTGACCTAAACTGCGAACACAAGCTATCCATCTACCCTTTTCCTCCTTCAAAGTCCGATCCAACAACATTAATGTACCCTGTAATGATTCGGACTTCTTCCCCTCAGCATACTTAAGATTAAACTCAATCATTATCTCCCCAGCATCACCCCACCAAAAAACTCCCGATTGTGAGGTAGCGGAACCTAAACCAAAGATGTTTAAAGAAAAGCTTGAGTAAGTTTTAGTTGCGTAATTTAAAACCACCCCGCCTTTAATCAGACGTTTTTTGTCGCACAGAGTATATTTAATGTGTTTTGTGTGAATTAGAGTGTTACCAGCTCCTTCGGCTTTCCACTTAGCTCCATCCTGTTTTTCTTGAACCCTAGGTAGTTGACTAGAGCGTAAACGCAAGCGTACCCGCGCTAGCAATTCTTTGAAGTTAAACGGCTTAGTAATGTAGTCATCTGCCCCACCTTCTAATCCAGCCACCTTAGCATTGACATCGTCACAGGCGGTGAGGATAATAATGGGCAATTGTGACCCCTGACTCCGCAACTCTTCTAAAACAGTCCAACCATCTTTGACAGGAAGACCTAAGTCAAGTAGGAGCAGATCAAAACTATTATTCATAGCCATTAGTACAACTTCATCACCATCGGTAGCGACAACCGTTGTGAATCCATGTGAGCGCAGACCTTTCTCCAAAAGGGTGGCAATACGAGGTTCATCCTCGGCAATGAGAATGCGGCTCATGAGACTAACTTTGTTTAAAAGGTTAGAGTTTTTTGCTTACTCTTGACAATTTCTGCCCCAGTATGACTAAGCCAAAACAATGAGTAATGCATAAGCAGGTGCTCCCAGGATGCTTATTTCATCTTTGATTTTATGCTTTTGCAGCGACTTGTCTTCAGTATCAGAGGTAATTTTTTACAAAAAAAGTGACGATGAGAGCCCTCATCCTAGAATCTCTGATGTTTTAACCGACACACAAGTCAATCAGTTTTTTGTAAAGAGATATGTATTCGCTCCAGTAAATTGTTAAAGCGGAAAGGCTTTTTTAAATAGTTATTGACTCCTTGCTTCTCCTCAATCTCTGCTCGAGCACTGACAATAATCACAGGTATCTGTTCTCCCTGGCTTCGCAGTTCTTCCAAAACGCTCCAACCGTCTCTTCCAGGAAGCCCCAAATCAAGGAGTAGTAGGTCAAAATCACCGCTTAGTGCCATTTGTAGAGCTTGCTCTCCATCTGGAGCGATCGCAGTGCAATACCCGTTTTTTCGGAGTCCTTTCTCGATAAAACAAGCAAGGCGATATTCATCTTCAGCAATCAGTATACAGCTCATGATCCAGGACCTTTTTGGGAATAGGTGCAAGTGAATTGGAAGCTGAGCCAACTTTCTATCAGCCCAAGCTGTTTTTGACAATGTAGATAGGCTAGGGTTTCTTCATTTAAAATATCTAGTATCATCTCCCTAGGTGAATCTTGAGTGAGACCATCATGAAAAATTTTTCATGATTTTATGAGATTTGGAGCGTGCCTAATCCGGATGTGTTATGAAATCAGGTTCGCAGTCGATAGCCTATACCCCTGACAGTCTCAATTAAGTCACTAGCTAATTTTTTCCGTAGGTAACCCACGTAAACATCAACGATATTAGAACCGGGATCATAGTCATAACCCCAAACATGATCGAGTATTTGTTCACGACTGAGCACTTGTCCTTTGTGGCGCAGAAAGGTTTCCAAGAGGCTAAATTCTCGTGTTGGTAACTCCACATCCCTCTCCTTCATCCGTACTCTACGGGTACGCAAGTCAAGAACAAGATCGCCAGCCCTAAGTTCTGTTTCCTCTGGGATACTAGCTTTTTGACGGGAGCGCAAGCGCAAACGAACCCGTGCTAGCAGCTCTTCAAAGCGAAAAGGCTTGGTAACATAATCATCTGCTCCACCTTCTAGTCCAGCGACCTTGTCAGTCAAATCATCGCGGGCTGAGAGGATAATAATGGGTAGTTGCGCTCCTTGACCTCGCAACTCTTCCAAAACAGTCAAACCATCTTTGACAGGGAGTCCCAAGTCTAACAGAAGCAGGTCAAAACTCTCGCTCAGAGCTAAGCAAATAACTTCATCAGCATCTTTAGCAATCTCACAAGTAAAGCCATTGGCACGCAAACCTTTTTCTAAAAAGGCAGCAATGCGAGGTTCATCCTCAGCGATTAGTATACGACTCATGAGACGAAATTTCCTGAAGTGGTTCTAACGGCAAAACAATGGTGAAGGTTGATCCAGTACCTATTTGGCTAACCAGTTCAACATAACCACGGTGAGCATGAACAATGGCTCGCACGATGGCAAGTCCCAAACCAGCACCTTCAGAGCTTCGAGGGCTCTGAGAAGCCCGGGCAAAACGCTCGAAAATGTACTCTAGGTCTTTGGGAGCAATTCCTTTTCCAGTATCGCGCACCCAAAAACTCACGCTGCTTTGATCGATAGCAGAACCTAAAGTAATCATATCAGTTTCAGTTGTATGCTGGGTGGCATTCTGAGCTAGGTTCATTATTGCTTGAGTAATTCTTTGCTGGTCAACAATAATAGAGCCTTGTCCCTGAGCTTCTAATTGCCAGTTGCGATTTGCTAAGGCTTGGATTTCGGTAAAGATTTCCTTTGTCAGAGAACTAACTTCTACAGTTTCTAGTTTTAGAGAATCCGGTCGCTCAGTCTTTGCTAAGAGAATCAGCTCTTCAACAAAGTGGTTCATACGTTCGAGTTCATTGATAACTAATTCAATAGTTTCGTGTTGTTCTTGAGGATCATCTCCAAACAATTCTAGGTGACCCTGAATAATTGTTAGTGGTGTGCGCAGTTCATGACTGGCGTCATTAATAAAATTTCTTTGAATATTCAAAACCTCTTCGAGACGATCCATAATCTCGTTGAAGGTTATGGCTAGCTCTGCCAGTTCACCGGAGCCTTGTACTGGAATACGTTCCTTTAGGTCTGCTTTTGTAATGATAGAACGAGCAGTTTGTGAGAGTGATCGCAACGGAGTTAGTACCTGTCCGGAAACTATCCATGCTAGAACTACACTCAAGGCAAAGATGCCCAACAGCACTTTAACAACAATAGTTAATGCTTCTACTGCTTCTTGACGTTCCTCTACCATGGCATGGGCAACCACAAACACACCTCGCACCTGTCCATCAACGGTCACTGGTTCAGCTAGATAAATAATACTACCGACATCGCTAGATGTAGTTCCCTTTTGACCGTTTATTGGTTGAGTTAGTTTTGCCCAGTGATTGAGTAGGTTTAGATCTTGTTTTAGTAACTGAGGTAGTGCCTTAGGATGAGATTTGTAGAATTGACCATTGAGGAAAGTAATTAGATACATCTGTTCTTTCGGTACTTCCCTAGCTAGGAAGTCCTCGAAAAGATAATCTAGCTTGTTTGCTGTTAACTCTTTATTAATCGATGTTTGTTCCTCAAAGAATTCCTGAAATGCTTCTAGCTCTGTAGCTAAATCCTCTCGAACCCTTTGGTCTACCTTATTAAAGACAGCCTTATAGAAGATAGGAATTGATAATCCGACAAAAAAGATCATCAGTGCCAGATACCAAGCAAAGATACGAGTACGAGCTTCCCCAAAAAAGCCGTGCTGTTTACAGAGTGTTTTGTTCCTTACTGCCTTAGCAGTTTGACTGCTTTGTTCAGTAGAGATTCTTGCCTGGCCAGTCATGAATTTATAAATGTTTCATGGGTTTTCTGCCTGGATAACAATTCTACTCCTTTTTGTACTAGACAATCTCTCTGGTGCGCCAATGCCTGATTGCTCGTTGCAATCTAGAAGATAACCAGCTGTCGTACTGGGAATAAACTGGTAAACGCGGTACCAACTGCCACCCAGCAGGCTCAATAATTTCTCTAATTCTTTGGAGGTAGAGATGGGGATAATCGGGATTTACTTCATCTTTTGGTCCAATTCCTCCCAAATCTCTAGCACCAGCTTCTATACAAGCAAGCAACCACTCAGGTTCTGGGACTAAGTTGGGGGGAATTTGCAAAGTAATCTCCTCTGGAAGAATTTGACGGGTTTGAGCAATGACTTTTGGTAGCTGCTGGGGAGCAAAAGCAGGAGCATGCCAACTTTGCTGACTCCCAGGATGATAGGGTTGTAAGATCACTTCCTGAATATGGCCATAGCAAGAATGGAGCTTAGCGATCGCCTCAAGGGTTTCCCACCAATTTTCTTCTGTCTCCCCAATTCCTAACAATAAGCCAGTCGTAAAAGGGATGCCCAACTTTCCTGCCCATTCCAACTGTTGCAGTCGCAGTTGTGGTATTTTGCTGGGAGCATGTCGATGAACTGTTTTTAATAATTGGGGCGCTAACTGCTCTAGCATTAACCCCATTGATACATTTACTTGTTTTAGGGCTTTCATCTCAGTAAAACTCAATGGTCCGGCATTTGTATGGGGCAAAAACCCCAAGGAAAGAGCTAGTTCACCAAGCTCATAAATCTGCCGCAACCAGGATTCTCGCCGTGATGAACCAGGATGCACCTCACCACTAAGGATAAGAATCTCACAAACGCTTTGAGATTGAAGTTCTCTGAGTTTTTTTTCTGCCTCTGCTAGGGTTAACCAAGGACTTTTCCCAGGGTCAGTACGAAAATTACAGTAGGTACAGCGATTAAAACACTCGTAGGTTGGAACGAGTGTATAAGCAGAACTATAACTAACTTTACACTCATCAGAAATTGGCATACCATATTATATGCTCTTACTATTTAAGATGTTTTTGAATATTTTTCTTTGCTATATTAAAATCCTCATCAAACTTTTATCAAGCCTTTACACAGGTTAAGACTGCTAACCTTATTATTCATTTATAATCCAAGATAGTGGGACTTTTAGCTAAAGACTCTAATTGAGTTATTGCTTTCCTCTCTTGCTCCTTTGAGTAATACTAGGGTTAAACTTTAACTTAAAGTAGCACTACCTCGGTTTATTCAGCCGATAACTGGACTGATATATGGGTGCAAAAGTGAAGATACACCTTGAATTTGACCCAGTGCGTTTCCATGATTTTGAACAATCGCTATCAAGTAGTTCGAGTTTTGGGTAGTGGCAGTTTTGGCAGAACCTTTCTCGTTGAAGATACCCATATGCCTTCAAAACGCTTGTGTGTTTTGAAGCAACTCAAGCCTATTGAGAATAATCCTGAATATTATCAATCTGTTCAAGAGCGGTTCAAGCGAGAAGCAGCTGTCTTGGAAAACCTAGGCAATGCTCACGATCAAATTCCTAGCTTGTATGCTTATTTTGAGGAAGCAGGACAGTTTTACTTAGTTCAAGAATGGATCGAGGGTCAAACGCTGACACAAAAACTGCAAGCTGAAGGAGTACTGGAGGAAGATGCAGTCAAGGAAATTTTGGTCAGTGTACTGTCTGTTTTAAATTATGTCCATAGTAAACAGATTATTCATCGAGACATCAAGCCCGAAAATATCATGCTGCGACAACGGGATGGTAAACCAGTGTTAATTGATTTCGGAGCTGTGAAGGAAGCAATGGGTAAGGCAATAAATGACTTAGATGCCACTGCTTCTATTGCCATTGGTACACTAGGTTATATGTCCTCAGAGCAGGTAGCAGGGAGACCTGTCTACTCCAGTGATCTCTACAGTCTGGGGATGACCGCAATTCGTCTATTAATTGGCAAATCATTTAAAGAGATAGAAACAGACCCTAACACAGGTCACTTACTTTGGCGCTCTCATGCTTTGAGTGTTAGCGAGCAATTGGCAGCAGTTCTTAATAGAGCAATTCAATCTCATCAGCGCGATCGCTACATCAGTGCTCAACAAATGCTCTCAGCTATACAAGCAACACAAAAACAGATTGATGCTGGTGAACCTACTGTTATGCAGCTGACGAGGAATTTGTCAAGCAGCTTGACGTCTGTTAAGAGTACTCTCCTTCGTGAGGCGCTCCTCACCATTAATTCTAAAACTGAGACCGAACTGCAACTATCCCTAAAAACTATAGTACCTGAGTTTAGTTCCAGCATGAAGGGATTGTTCTGTAGAAGCTACAAGTTAGCTGAATCTTCAATTCAATCCTTTTTTGGCGGCTTATCTCCAGCTCAGGTTCAACCTAGTTTATCCAACTCCCAAAACAGGTTATTGCTCGGTGGTGCAATTGTGCTTCTCGGATTAGGTGGACTAATGGGAGTGAGGGGTTTTTGGTCTCCTTCTACAGAGGTAGTTACTTCCTCTAGCAAAAGTACTCTCTCTGAAACTAGTGGGGAGCTAATAGCTGATACTCTAGAGGAAAACTTTACCTCAGAGGATAGTGTTAAAGAGTTTTTGGAGCAGGGTCAGCAGAAGTATCAAAGAGAAGACTACGCCGGAGCAATTGAGGATTTTACTCAGGCTCTTTGGCTAGATCCTAACCATGCTGAGACTTATAACCACCGAGGTCTTGCTTACCTTGCTCTAGGAGATACACCAGAGGTAATAGAAGAAAAAGATCCTAATGAGAATCCTGATAATACTCCTAACAATCTTACCTCTGACAGTAGCCAAGGAAATGGCTTTACTAACTCAGGTAATATACAAATTGCCATTGAAGATTTCAATGAGTCACTACGGTTGGCTCCAGATTATGCCCAAGTCTACAATAACCGGGGTCTTGCCTACTTGCGCCTAGGGGAAATACCAGAAGCAATAGAAGATTTCAATCAAGCGATTGAAATTGACCCTGACTATGCTCCAACTTACAATAACCGAGGTCTTGCCCTCACTCAATTAAATGAGCCAAAAGCTGCGCTCAAAGATTTTAATCAGGCGCTAAAGCTAGACCCGAACTATGCCCAAGCTTACAATAATAGGGGTCTTGTCTACCACAGTTTAGAGGATACCAAAGTTGCGATCGCCGATTTCAAGCAAGCACTGCGACTAGATTCAGACTATGCCCAAGCTTACAATAATCGAGGTCTTGCCCTCACTCAATTAGATGAGCCAAAAGCTGCGCTCAAAGATTTCGCTAAGGCAGTGAGGTTGGATCCTAAATATACCGAAGCTTACAATAACCGAGGTCTGGCTAGAGTTAAACTTGGGGACACAGAAGGCGCACTCAAGGATTTTAATCAGGCTCTTGAAGTCGAGCCTACTTCAGCTGCCTACAATAACCGAGGTCTGGCTAGAATTAAACTTGGGGATATAGAAGGTGCCCTCAAAGATTTTAATCAGGCTCTTGAGATTAATCCTAAATACGCCGAAGCTTTCAAAAACTTGGCTTTTATCCGTGCCAAACAACGCAATATACACAGTGCGATCGCAGATTATCAAAGAGCTGCCGAACTTTATCTAGAAGAAGGAGCAACAGCTCAATACCAACAATCTCTCGATGAGATTAAGAAGCTTCAAAAGTAGTTGATACCAAATCTGGTGTGCATTATCCGTTGATTAGCTCCCAGATTTTTTCCATTGTGTAAGGATGCAATAGCTCACCCACTAGGATAAATTCTTCATTCCTTGTTACTTGTTACTTATTCAGCAAACCCTAATTATTCAGCATTCATTGCAGTTATAGTCTTGGCTCCCACAATCCCATCAACCTGTAATCCCTGAGTTTGCTGAAACTTAACAACAGATGCCTCAGTTGACGAACCATAGTATCCAGTGATTGGTCCGTAATAGAAGCCTAAAGCTCTTAGAGCATGTTGGAGCTGAGTTACTGATTTACCGGTGCTACCTCTTTTCAGGAGATTAGGGGAGGAAGTATCGATCTCGATAGATGTTGTAGTATCAGTTGGCGCTTGCAGTTTTTGCAAGGTTGCCAAAGTTTTGACTCCAGCAATCCCATCTGGTGTAAGTCTCTTACCTTGTTGAAACTCAATCACCGCAGCTTGAGTCAACTCACCGTAATATCCGGTTACTGGTCCATCGTAAGCGCCTACAGCTTTCATACCTTCCTGGAGAGCCGTTACTTCCGTACCTTGATCTCCTTTTTGAAGTGCCATTGCCGAGTTGGGAAGACTTAAGTTAATAGCAAGATTGAGGAAAAAAAACAATATTCCCGCACTTACAAAACTTCCGCTATTGAGCTTGAGTGGCGATCGCTGATCATTAGCACTAGATTCGAGGTTAACATCTACCAGGTATTGATCAAGGGTAGCTAATTCAAGATAAGCAAGTGTTTCCATCTTAGTTCTACCGGAAAAATCAATTGACCAAAGCTCCTTAGCTTCAAGGGTAGGCTATTCTACATCCTTTTTAAAACTAGAGACTTCTTGCCAATTCTAAATTATAGCACCTTTTATTCACTTTTAAGAGTGACTACTTGGAGCAAGAAGTCTCCACTCTCAGCTAAACATACTACTAACAGAGCTATCCTCGTGAACACGCCATATGGTTTCCCCCAGCAAGTTAGCAACTGAAAGTATCGTCAGCTGTTTAAATTTCTTAGTTTCGGGAACCGGAATAGTGTTGGTAACAATCACTTCTTCAAACACCCCACTAGAGAGGCGCTCTATAGCTGGTGGTGAAAACACGGCATGAGTAGCGCAGGCGTAGACTTGACGAGCACCTTCTTGACGCAGTATTCTGGCCGCTTCACAAATAGTTCCGGCGGTGTCGATCATATCGTCTACTAGTACCGCTGTTTTGCCTGCAACATCCCCAATAACGTTCATCACTTCAGCAATATTATGAGCCTGTCTGCGTTTATCGATAATTGCTAAGGGAGCATCATTGAGCTTTTTGGCAAATGCTCTAGCTCTAGCGACACCACCAACATCTGGTGAAACCACAACTAAGTCAGGTAGTTGCTTAGAAGCTAAGTAATCTAGCAGTACTGGTGAGCCATAGACATGATCCAAGGGAATATCAAAGTAACCTTGGATCTGAGCCGAATGCAAATCCATTGCGACAATTCGGTTAGCCCCCGCTTCTGTCATCAGATTAGCAACCAGTTTTGCCGTAATCGACTCACGTCCAGCGGTTTTACGGTCTGCTCTAGCATAACCATAGTAAGGCATTACAGCAGTAACTTGCCGTGCCGAAGCTCGACGGCAAGCATCAATCATAATCAGCAACTCCATTAGGTGAGAATTAACTGGGTGGCAAGTTGGTTGCATTAGGTAGACATCACAACCCCGAATTGATTCGTGGATTTGGATGTATAACTCACCATCGGCAAACTGCTTGCGAACCATTGGTCCCAAGTCCATGCCAAGGTAGCTAGCTACTTCCCGCGCAAGTGGGACATTAGCGGAACCAGAAAACAGTCGCAGACGATTGTTTTCTGCAATTGTCGGCAGCATGCGCTGAAGCGTTAAAGTGGCAGAACTGCTCACAGGATATACCCTCGAAGCTCATTTCATCGCAATCTTATCATTCCTGGTTCTCAACATCTAAGGAGAATTGAGTGGTAGATTAACTGGGATAACACTAATGAGTCATAGTAGAGCAGCACAAATCAATTAATATTAAAGTTACAATTTCATTACTCGCAACAGTAGTGAAAACAGACATCTACAGAAAACCAACTACCCTACCGATAAATCAGACTTGTTATTATAAGCCCTGACTTTTGTTCATAAAAACTGGTTGACAAGCTCATGGAACCACCAATTGCATCTGAAACTATTTTGCAAGCTCGCTACCGCGTACTGAGTATTCTTGGTCAAGGGGGATTTGGTAGGACTTATCTGGCAGAGGATGTAGGACGCTATGATGAACGTTGCGTCCTCAAGGAATTCATTCCTTCTCAGATGCAGGCTAACATGCTTGATAAGTCAAAAGAACTGTTTGATAGAGAAGCAAAAACTCTCCATAAAATTAAACACCCTCAGGTTCCAGAGTTCAAAGCCACCTTTGAGCAAGAGGGGCGATTATTTCTGGTGCAGGATTATGTAGAAGGCAAAACCTATCATCAACTACTCAATGAAAGAAAATTCCAGCAGTTTGGAGATGCTACCAGTTCTGGAGTCTTCTCAGAAGCAGAGGTAAAGCAACTATTCGAGCAATTGTTGCCGGTGTTAGATTATCTTCACCAACAACGCATTATTCATCGAGATATTTCACCAGACAATATTATTCAACGCAGTACTGATAAGCTGCCGGTTTTGATTGACTTTGGTGTTGTCAAGGAAGTAATAACTCAAATTCAAGGTCCACAGACAGAGAATTCTCTCCCAGCTACAAGTGTGGGTAAATCTGGTTATGCACCTAGTGAGCAAGTCCAGATGGGTAAGGCTTATCCTAGTAGTGATCTCTACTCTCTAGCAGTTACAGGGGTCGTGTTATTAACTGGCAAAGATCCTAAGGAACTTTTCGATCAGGATCAGATGACTTGGAATTGGCGTCCATGGGCTAACGTCAGCGATCATTTTGCTTCTGTATTGAATCAGATGCTGAGTTATCGACCAAGCGATCGCTACCAATCAGTAGCAGAAGTTCAACAAGCATTGCAACCTCCACAACTACCAGATACACGCCTCTCTAATGTTGCCACAGTGGCGGTGGGAGGTCGTCCTGAACCCGATACTCCTAGTGGCAGTGCTCCAGCTCAATCTGCTCAAGTGATTCCTGAACCTAATCAATCATTGTGGGATAAACCTTGGGTAGTTGTAGGAATTGGGGCAGGTTTGGCATTACTATTAGCCTTGGGCTCTTGGGCAGCTTATAATAACTTCTTCGGAGAAACAACACCAGGGCCAAGCCCCACAGAGCCAACTCCCAGTAAACGCTACAATAAACGTCTAGAACTGTTTCCCGGTCAACCTATTACAGAATCAGGAAATTTAGTAGCAAACTCCAGCGTTGACTACTCTTTCCGGGGTGAAAAAGACCAGAAGCTGAACGCCTCCATAACCGATGAAGGGGTGTTGATGACCATAACAGGACCTGATGAAAATACTGTTCCTAATGCAGAACAGGTACAGCAGTGGGAAGGAACTCTCCCCTCCTCTGGAGATTACACCATTAAACTGAGTCCTGAGCAAGGTTTGCTGGATAGCAATTATGAGCTAAAGCTTAACTTGGCAGAGGCACCCAAACCATCACCATCGCCATCACCGTCCCCATCACCATCGCCATCACCATCACCATCACCGTCACCGTCCCCATCGCCATCGCCATCACCGTCCCCATCGCCATCGCCATCACCGTCCCCATCACCATCACCATCACCGTCCCCATCACCATCACCGTCACCGTCCCCATCACCATCACCGTCACCGGCCCCATCACCATCACCATCCCCCTCGCCACCTGTATTTAAAGAACAACCGGTAAACTTATCCCCAGGTCCAGGCAAGCCTTTTAGCGGTAAAACCAGTCCCCAGAAGATTAAACGCTATTTGGTTGATGTTCCAGAGGGACAGCAGCTGAAAGTAGATATTGTTGAGGGTAAGGATAAAGTAGATTTTGTTATCCTTGCTCCTAATGGCGCACCCATAGCTCCCGATGGTCAACCAGCCAATGAAGATGCAATCAAGTTTAAATTTTGGGAAGCTTCTGTTCCCCTTCCTCCTGGGAAGTATAGGATTGATGTGATTGCACCAGAGGAAACAGATTTTACTATATATATAGAACTTCCCAAATCTCTAGGTTAAGGAGATAGGGAGATGGGGAGACGCGGAGACACGGAGACATTTCTAGTTTCCAATTCCCAATTCCCAATTCCCAATTCCCAATTCTTAATTCTTAATTCCCATTGAACGTATTACTAATTACTGGCACAAATACAGAGACAGGCAAAACAGTTCTCACCTGTGCTCTAGGAGCTTATTGGCAAACTTACCGTCAACCAGAGAGTTTAGGCATTTTGAAGCTGATTCAAACAGGAATTGGCGATCGCGAATTATACCAAAAGCTCTTTAACCTTGACCAAAGTGCAGAAGAAATTGCACCATTGCAATTTCAAACCCCTGTCGCACCACCAGTGGCAGCAGAGCGGGAAGGGCGCTCAATTGATCTGAAGTTAGTGTGGGAGAGACTTAATGCCCTGGGACAGCAACACCAATGGGTTATAGTAGAAGCTCTTGGAGGATTAGGCTCTCCTGTAACTCATGAGTTGATTGTGGCAGATATTGCTAGGGATTGGAGTCTACCAGTGGTGCTAGTAGTACCCGTACAACTAGGTGCAATCTCACAGGCAGTAGCTAACGTTGCCTTAGCACGCTCCTCAGGCGTTCACCTTAAAGGTATAGTTCTCAATTGCGTTAGTCCCTGTTCTGAACAAGAAATTGCTGAGTGGGCACCAATTAATTTGCTCCAATCTCTAACAAATGTTCCAGTTTTGGGCATCATACCTCATTTAAATGATCCAACCGATATTTCTCAACTGGCTCAAGTTGCTTCAGATTTAGACCTAGAGCGATTACGTTGTTAAGAATACGGTTATCGACTTAAGCAGGATAAAAAGCCTGTAGAAGTGAATGTGAGTGGTGTGAAAATCTCGCTCGAAATCTAGTACCCCAACAAGCTGGCGATCGCTAATTTCACTCCATGTCCCAATTTTGACCTTGTTCACTTAATTTCTCTCCTTGTACCTCAGAACTCAGACTAATAACAATAACCCTGTGTAAAGTGCTGTCCCGCCCACAAAAGACCAAAAGCAACTCTTCTGTTCATCTGGTAATTCCCGCTTCAAAATATTGAGGATCATGCTCCCTGCTAAAAATGACCAGATAATAGAAATTGCAGCCTCATTGAGGTGAAGTATTTGACCTGTGATCGCTCCTACCATAATTGCTGCCGTCAAGAGCCAGCGCCCTTTTTTGTCATAGGGGGTTTTGTGGTGCTCCCGCAAACTTTGATCAATAATGAAAAAGTGTAGAGCAACTGCCATGAAAAATAAGATGCATTGCACTAAGGCATGGTCACCTAAATCTTGGAGCAGATAGCCAACAATCACATTGAGCACAGTAAAGGCAATAATATGAATCCAAAACACAGCGGAACCTTGACTGGCGACACCATTTGCAGTGTGATTTAGTCGCCGAGAGGTTAGCGCCCAAATATCTAGACCATAAAATACGAGAAGTCCTAAGAGGGCGAGAAGATAAACATGGTTTTCTAAGTAGGCTACCGTGGGAATGGCAGAATGTTCCAATTCTTCCTGAGCATGCTTCAACTCCGGGAAAACCTCCATAAAGACGTATCCAATCGAGACTCCACCGGCAAATGAGAGCCATCGATGCTCAGGGATAAAGGCAGAGACATTCAGCTTTGAGACAAAAGCATGAATCAACGCTAAACCAACTGCTAAAACAAGACCTGGTCCTTGCATGAAGGGTCGCCTCTAAATTCTGATCTACATCGGATGCTGTTTATACCATTACCAACTTACTGGATGTTGTTAGGTAAAAATGCCTTCACCAACAAAACTAAACTTATTAGAAAGCATCCTATCGAGCCTTTAGTTAACTTTAATAGCACCGAGCTACTTATCTTCCATAGGGTCGATGGGAATTTCTATCACAAACTCTGTCCCCACCCCTGGTGAAGAAATACATTTAAGCTTGCCACCGTGTTTTCCCTCTACAAGTTGACGAGTAATAGATAAACCTAACCCTGTACCTTTACCCACTGCTTTGGTTGTGAAGAACGGTTTAAACACTTGCTGTTGTAACTCAGATGACATTCCTATGCCATTGTCCTTAATACTAATTGCTACTTGAGTATTGTCCTCTAAAACCTCTGTGTGAATGGTAATTTTATTGGGATTAGTTTTAATTTCAGCAAAAGAATACCCCTTATTAAACTCTTCTAAAGCATCAATAGCATTGGCAATTAAATTCATAAATACTTGGTTCAGTTGTCCAGGATAACACTTAACTAAGGGCAGATCGCTATATTCTTTAATAATCTCAATGGTAGGGTGGTATTCATTTGCTTTTAGCCGATGCTTCAAAATCATCAAACTACTATCAATCCCTTCATGAATATTGAAAGCTACCCGAACTTGTGTATCTGAACGAGCTAGAACTCGCAGTGAAGTACTAATCTGGGAGATAAGTTCAGTGCCCTCTCTCATGACTATGATGATTTGAGGCAAGTCTTCGAGCAAAAAATTGATGTCAATAGCTACTGCATTTTCGTCAATTGTTGCTCCAGGATTCGGAAATTGCTGCTGGTAAAGTTGTAAGTGATGAATCAGGTCTGTGATGTATTCTTCTGCCAGATCAAGATTACCAACAACAAAAGTAAGAGGATTATTAATTTCGTGAGCTACTCCAGCAATCAACTGACCAAGGATTGCCATTTTTTCACTGTGAATTAATTGAGCCTGAGCATGTTGTAGCTTTTGCTCATTTTCCTCAAGTTGTTCTACATACTCTAGGGTTCTATTGATCGTAACTTCTAAATCCTGAAAATCTATAGGCTTAGTGACAAAATCAAAGGCTCCCAGATTCATAGCTGTTCTAATATTTCTCATATCGCTGTAGGCTGAGAGCACAATTGCTTTCAGCTTTGAGTCGATACTATGAAGTTCTCCTAAGAGAGTTAGACCATCCATCTCTGGCATATTAATATCAGTGATCACCATTGAAATCTGAGGATATTCTCTGATTTTTTCTAGTGCTTCTACACCATTTTGGGCAAACATAAATTCCCATTCTTTAGATCTAATCTTTTTTTTGAATTTTAGATTTATCACTCTTTGTAATGGCAGCTCATCATCCACAAAGAGAATTGTCATAGTCATCTATTCTCCCTTTTCTAGAACCTTTAATTCATTAATCTTATTTGAGAGGTAAGCTAATCCTAAAGGACTGCCAAATCAAAAAATATCCCATTTCTGGGACGTTGGAAAGCTGGGGAAAGCTAGGGGAACACCATCAAATCGTCGAAGTTGGAGCTCAGATTGCCCAATTCTAGCAATAATTTACTGTAGAAGACTCTAGCAACTATCTGAAGTTCAACAGTAAATGATGAAAATTTTTGTTCCAGGTCGTCTTTGTTTATTCGGCGAGCATAGCGATTGGGCAGGAAGTTATCGCAACTTCAATCCCCAGCTAGAGAAAGGATACACTATAATCACTGGCACTAATCAGGGAGTTTATGCTCAGATCAAGCCTCATCCAACTCAGCTGATTGTTCGTTCCTCTCTCAATGACGGGACACCTCAAGGTCCAATTGTACTGCCGATGGAAAGGAATGCCCTGCTAGCACAAGCAAAAAAGGGGGGTTTTTTCAGCTATGCTGCTGGTGTTGCCTACCAATTACTCACCCACTACCCTGTCAGTGGCTTGGAGATCGACAATTACTTAACAGATTTGCCAATTAAAAAAGGCTTAGCATCAAGTGCTGCTCTTTGTGTCCTAGTTGCTCGTGCCTTCAATCGCCTGTATAACCTTAAACTGAATTTACGAGACGAAATGGAGTTAGCCTATCTAGGAGAGACTACCACGCCTTCTCGTTGTGGCAGGATGGATCAGGCTTGTGCTTACGGCAATAGACCAATCATGATGATCTTTGATGGCGAATCCACTGAAGTTATTGAGCTGAAAGTGCCTAAGAAGTTGTTTTTAGTCATTGTCGATCTTGGGGCAGGCAAAAATACTCAGAAAATCCTCGACCAGTTGAATCAGTGTTATCCTTTGGCTAACAATGAAGTGCAAAAAAATGTCCAGAAATATCTGGGTGCCATCAGTGCTCAAATTACCAAAGAAGCAGCAGATGCTCTGGAAAGGGGAAATGCTCAACAGCTTGGTACTCTGATGAAACGAGCGCAAGCGGAATTTGACCAACATCTAATACCCGCTTCTCCTGAGCAGTTGAAGGCTCCCGTATTGCACCAACTCCTTAATTATGAACCGATTCAACCCTACATCTTGGGAGGAAAAGGGGTTGGTTCTCAGGGGGATGGCACAGCTCAGTTTATAGTTAAGGATGAAGCTAGTCAACAACAAATTATTGAAATTATTGAGCGGGATTTTCCGCAAATGCAGTCCTTGAAGCTAACCATTAAAGCCAGCAAAAAAGTGAAAAAAGCTGTAATTCCGGCAGCGGGTTTTGGCACCCGTTTATTCCCAGCCACCAAGGTAGTAAAAAAAGAGCTGTTTCCCATTATTGACCAGGATGGTCGTGCCAAGCCAGTGATTCTGGCAATTGTGGAAGAAGTAGTCAGTGCTGGGATTGAAGAAGTTGGGATTGTGGTGCAAAAAAGCGATCGCCAATTATTTGAGAACTTCTTTAAAGAGCTACCTAGCCAAGAACTTTTCCACAAACTATCCCCACAAAATCAGGAATACACTCGCTATCTACAAGATTTAGGAGAGCGAATTACTATCCTCATTCAGGAGGAGCAAGAAGGCTACGGTCATGCAGTATTCTGTGCTCAAGAATGGGTGAAGGATGAACCATTTCTATTATTGCTCGGGGATCATATTTACACTTCTGAGCAGGAATCCTCTTGTGCTAGTCAAATGCTAGACATTTACGAGCAAGTTGGTCAAAGTACTGTTGGTTTAACGGTGATGCCAGCAGAAATTATTCATAAGGCTGGCTGTGTTACAGGAGTTTGGCAAGAACCAGACTCTATCCTTTCCGTGACTCAGCTGTGTGAAAAGCCAGATATTGAGTATGCCAGAGCACATCTCCATATGGAGGGTATGGCCCAAGATTTATTCTTAGCAGTATTTGGTATGTATGTGCTAGAACCGCAAATTTTTAATTATCTAGAAGCAAATATCAATCATAATATCCGCGAAAAGGGAGAGTTTCAGCTAACATCTTGTCTGGAAAAATTGCAGCAAAATGAAGGGATGACTGGTTATCTAGTCAAAGGAAAATATTTTGACATAGGAATGCCGGAGTTCTACCGCCAAACAATGATTGATTTTTGCAATGCTTCAGAGCCGGGGCATCCTTAAGGGCGCACCAAGGTGCGCCCCTACACTGTCAAAATTACCTCCGCACTCAAGTCTAGCTCCGGAAAAATGGGAGAGATAATGTGTTCTTTCCCTCGGAATTCAACTGCATCATAGAATCCTTCTTCCTTCCCATTTTGGCAAATGAGGCATACTGACCGTAGAATATTGAGTCGGGAACTTATTGAGCATCCATCAACGTCATGCGAGTCATGTCTTATTTGATTTGGTTATCACGAGTAGCATTGCTTGGGTTGGTGGGAACAGCAACAAGCGCGATTTTGTTATTTTCCCCAGGGGCTGAAGAAAACATTGACTCTAACCAAGTTATTGCTCTGAGTCAGGAAAATATTCAAGCTTGGAAATCACGAGTGGCTTCGCCGCCAACCCCTACAACCCAACTCAGTTCAAAAAAGCAATTACAGGAAGATACGGGAGTACCAGAGCGCTATTTTGATCTTAACCAAAGTTTAACACTCAATTCCTCTCTATTTGCTACTTCTACGTCTCTAGGAATGGTAGCAATTGGCGTGGCAGAAGGGAATTATCGTTTGTTCATAGAAGATGATACCCTCTATCTAGAACAAACTCCTGGCTACTTTGGACACACTGATCCAGGAAACTTATCCTGGGGTGAAGTAGTAACCAACTACGGACCATGTAGTGATCAAGGACGTAGTGGAGGCAATATCGCTAAGGCTGAGCAAATGTGCTTGCAGCGCTCATTAGCAGGACTTTCTAGACAACTAGTTGATTTAAACGCAGCGGGAATTGATCCGAATACTGATTTAGAAGCCTTGCTTAACACAGCGGATCTTTACAACCAAGCCAAATTAATCCATTCTCGTAAATTTCCCGAAGCCTTAGTCCTAGCACGCCAAGGAGGCAAAACTGGAGTTGAGGCAATTGCTTGGGCAAGAACTGCATCTTTCTACCTCAATGAGTATCAGGAGTTTGATTTACAACAGGGTGAGAACAAAGCAACTGGACTTATTGGCATCTGTGCCAGAGAAAACCTGCCGATAACTGAATGGCAATGTGTTTATAAGGATCAACTGCGACGAGCTCAGGCTATTGCTTCAGTTTTAGACAAATATCGGCAAATTTCTTCTATTTAAAATTAGGATTTGTGCCATTTTTTGCTTCAATTCTTCCCTACACCCCACACCCCACACCCCACACCCTGCTTACATTTCAACTAGCTTGTCACCCCGTGAGGTTGGTGTTAATGTTAAGTTAAGTATCACAAACATTAAGACATGGTTACTAAGATAGAAAAGACAGAAGCCGAGTGGAAGCAGCAGCTTACACCAGAACAGTTCCAGGTTACTAGAAAGAAAGGCACAGAAAGAGCCTTTACCGGAGAATACTGGGATAACAAAGAAAAGGGCATCTACAAGTGTATATGTTGCGATGTACAGCTGTTTAACTCAGGCACCAAGTATGATTCTGGCACAGGTTGGCCGAGTTTCTGGGAACCTGTAAAAGCAGAAAATGTCAAAGAAGAAGCAGATAACAGCTTGTTTATGCGACGCACTGAAGTTCTGTGTGCTGTCTGTGATGCTCATTTGGGACACGTATTTAATGATGGTCCTAAACCAACAGGTTTGCGCTACTGTATGAATTCTGCTGCTCTGAAATTTGAGAAACAGGATTAAAGAAAGCAAGTACAAATATCAATAATAAGACTTTTGTGGGATAGGCATCTTGCCTGTCCTTAAATTACTATATCTCAAGGCCATTGATTGGAGTTAACGCCCCTACATCCCCAGCTTCTTTCCTTGGCGGAACCAAGCAAGAGACGGAGGTCGCTCACTTACTATATTAGGGTTATTACAACTCAAACTGAGGTGTTGACCCAATACCCCATTCGTGCTTGAGAAACTCCTTGTACATGTTTTCACGCACCATCATTTGCTCATAGAGCTGGATGAGGAAGTCCTGAGCTTGCTCTCGACTCATTTTCTGAACTTGAGTTTCAAAGGAACGAAGGCTAAATTGCTGTTCCATCGACAGTTGGATGGGTTGAGACATGGCTAACTCCTAGATAACTAGATATGTAGCACTGAACTAGTCAACTGCTATTCTTCTATATTACGAATCGTGACAAAGAATTGACAAGATATTCACTTTATATTTTGGTAACTAGCATTAATAATTTGTTAATATCTCCTTCGGGGTAAGGAGTCAGGAGTCAGGAGTCAGGAGTCAGGATGTTGGTCGAAAATTTTTGAGCAACATTGAAGCATTTTTATCAAGTCCTCACTAGTTAAACTGCTCGTAACGAACAATTTGTTATTTGTCATTTGTCATTTGTCATTGGTTATTGGTTATTAGTTGTAAGCTAATGCGCATTTAAATTGCATATCCTAAAAACAGGAGAAAAGCCCTTAATTTTTCTCCGCGTCTCCGCGTCTCCGCGTCATTGGAACGGTTGTAAACTAGATGCTGAGAAACTTACCTGGCTGTTATCGTTAAATGAAGACCAATTTCAAACATTCTGTGCCAGGGTGAAAAAACCTTTATTTCCCATTTCCACTTAGAGAAGGAGTGCCGCATAAGCTGTTTCCAAGCATCCCAGATTCTGCGCTCTATTTCTCGGTTGATTTGCGCTTCCTTGCCATTGAAATCATAATAGGATGCACCGATCGCTGGTAGATAATGCTTTACCATATCCATACGGACAACTGTTTGGTAAGCCCATCCATCCAGTAAGTGATAGATTTTATTGTAGTCAAGGGCTTGGCGATCGCAACTATCAACTCCGACAATAGAAGTTGCTAGCACGGTGCCAATCGTATTACCACTTGTGTTCCAACCAGCATAAGCTAGCAATTGGTTCCATGCAGCAGTATCATCAAGTAACTGCACTAATTCTGTTTCTCCTCCATTAGCAAAAGCTACATCTGCGATCGCAACTGGTTTTTCTTGAGCTAAAAAAGTTTCAATGCGATCGACAAAGAAACGGAGATTGCGATCGCTTGTATAGGTAAGGTCTTTAATTGGATTATCCCAGGCTTCTTGCATCTTCTTGCCCGGTGTATTAACGGCTAGCACGAAGTCAGCTGCTTGGGGAGAGGAGACAAGTTGCCCTCCCGCTGCCAGAATTTGGGATTTTAGGCTTTCCCCCAAGGGACGGTCCTCATATAAGGGGATAATTGTTTCAGAATTGACTGAGCTGTATAGTAGATAAATCTTGCTTCGTAACCCTTTAAGCTGAGAATAGGCTCTGGCAAGCAAGGTACAACCAACTTCATCTGCACCAGGGTAGAGGTGAATGCGTCGCTGCAAGCGTTTCTCAATAATTCTGAGGACAATCTCTTGTTGATCAATTGCTGTAAAGCCATACTTGGCACAGTCATCTTGGGGAATCGAAAGGAAACAGATAACACCTTCTTCAACTAGATTGATTGCTCTTTGGTTAATTTCTCGGTTCCGTTGGCGACGGGTGCGATAATCTGTTAAATAGGCTTGAGGTAGTTCCCGTTCAACCTGAGCTAATTGTTCCTTTTCTTGGGCAGTAACTCCTACTCTATTTTGCTTATCCTGTAACCACCCCCAATGAAAAATTGTTTCTCCAAATTCCTCATAATAACTCGGCTCCTCTTCACTACTATTGTAGGCTGGTGTTCGCATAATCAGATTGCTTGCCAAGATTGAGAGTTCGGGATAATTTTGTTTGAGGAGGCGAATCTGATTGAGATTTTCAGTTAGCTTTTCTACAGAATGTTGATGCAGGCGGGATGGAAGCAACCCTCCATAAACTAGCATTTCAATTGATAAAATTGCTGAGTCACATGTTGCACTTTTGGTGTTTACCCAATCCCACAGGCAATTAATATCAGCGGGTTGTTTCTTGCTTCCTAAAAGTTCAAGAGGAGGAACCACTAGTTGTAACTCATCTTTCAGACTAGCAATCATCTGAGGATAGTAGAAGTTACAGGGACGTTCATCAAGGGGAATATAGAGAATTTGCATCTATTCAGAATTTAGAATTTAGAATTTAGAATTTAGAATTAATGTAGGTTGGGTTTCACTATCGTTCAACCCAACATTCGCGTTACTGGTGTTGGGTTTCATTCTTCAACCCAACCTACAACCTAATAAATGCGATCGCAAGCAAGTTGATGCTCTAAAACATCAAAGCTTAGGCAAGTAAGCTAAATAGACGCAGTTCTTGCATTCGTGAGGTACATCTCCTATTCTCCATTCCCCATTCCCCATTCCCAAAAACCAAGAACTTTGCACCTCATCTAAATGAGAAACGCTATATAATCAAACTGAGTTCTTTGACGCTAAACCCACTCTAAAGCCAGAATGAAAGAGTTTATTTCTTTATAGTTTACAAGGCAAAACTGAGCAACATTCTGGAGTCTAACATGGAATATATGCCGATTTTGGTGAGTCTTCCTGAGGAAGATGAGGATGTCAAAGGTATCTTTTCACCAGATGGAGATATTGGCTTTCGCGAAATTCCCACTCAGCAGTTGAAGGAAAATCTGAGCAAGGTTTGTCAGGGTGTTGCTGAAACCCTTAGTGAAATCAAACGGGTTGGGGACTTCAAGTTGAAGGAAGTTACTATTCAGGTTGAGGTTACCGCTGAGGGTGGTATTGAGTTAATCGGCACGGCTAAAATGGGTGGCAAAGGAGCCATTACCCTGACATTTGCCGAATAAGGGATGACAAAGCGTCGAGCGTTATTAATCGGAGTGCCTGAGTACCGAAGCGATGGCATTGAAAATCTGCCAGTTGTCCGTAAAGATCTAGAAGTACTGAATTCTTCCCTAGAACAATCTGGTTACCGTGTTCGTTCCTTGGGGGTAGATAATGCTTCTCTACTGACTCGTAGTACAATTATCAACTCCCTCAGACAGGAATGTAAGAAGGCTAGGGGAGTCGAAACCCTACTGCTTTACTTTTCCGGTCATGGATTGCACTACAATGGCAGAGATTATCTGGTTCCTGCTGACGCTTTTTTAGATGATGATCCTGATTATATTGAAGAATATCTGGTCTCAACGGATCTGAGTAATATTATTGATCAGGCAGAGGCAAAGACGATTATTTTTGTCATTGATGCCTGTCGAGAAGGAGTGAAGCTCGGAGTTAAGCAAACCTACTTGGCTTCCTGGAGTCGAGGGGAGCGGCGTAAGGCATCTAAACGGAATTTTGTCGTCGTGTTTGCCTGTGGCTCAGGTCAAGTGAGTCAATATTTAAAAGGTGAAGCTGGGTTTAGTCTGTTTTCCAAAGCCTTGGCAGAAGTTTTGGCTCCTGAACATCCGGCTTGTACCCTAGGAGAAGTGCTAGAAGCAACCAAGAGTAGGTTAGATGCTTTAGTCGCTCAACATGTCAAGCAACCACAGCAGATTCATTACTGTTGTGAGAGTTTAGTGGATACGACTCCCCTATCTCAAGTTATCTGTGAGAGTTTGACGGCAAAGGCATTAAGAGGAGAAAACAGCTATTCTTGGGCTGAGGCGGCGCTAGAATCATCCCTCTGGCAAGATAAGGAAACAGAAGAAAACTCCACTAGTTCTCGTCTTAAACAGCAATTTATCAGAATTCTGACTGCTTGTTGGCAGCAATGGCAAGCTTCGATTCAGGCAATGCCTAATGATCCTTGGCGGGATGAGAATTTACCAATTCGGGTACTTGAGTCTTTAGAATTGTTGGTGCTGCGCTCTAATCCCCCAGTTCAATTGTCGGCAGCAGAAGTGGCATTGGTTATTGCAGTTCCTTTTGTGCGAGAGGCAGTATTAGCAAGTGCTCTGGTGCAAGCAGCCAAAGCCAATCCTTTAGCTTGCGAAGCCACAGGTACCACAGGGGATTTTCGCGACTCACTGCACAAACTCCATCAAAGTGAACCTCGATTTTTCCGCAAAGCCAAGCGTTTAGAGGAGCAGGAGCAAATAGCGGAAAAAAATGCTGTTATGTCTTGGCTAGTGCATCGCTGTTTGCGCAAGACTTTAGAAGTGTGGATGCCTGAGTCACAAGGGGGTTATCTTGCCGATGATTTTGTCAAGGCGCTGCAAAAGTTCGGTCAATGTAGCTCAAGGTTGGTTCGAGATGCTCTAAACTGGAAACGATTGCTAGAGTTGGCTCGTTGTACTTTAGTAGATCCTGAGCGAATCGATCGAGATGATCGTCCCGATGCACTCCACTCTCGTCTTATTGTCGGATCATATCGAGAAGAGCAACAAGTTCGAGAGAAGATGCTGGCTTACTTGCTAAAAATGGCATGGTTGTTAGCGATCGATGTTCGCCATCTTTCTACAGTTTTAGTCGATCATATTGGTATGGCAGATCCTCTGGATTTGCAGGATGTGCATCGCCTCGTTAATTGTTATCAGACTCGTTGGAATCCTGTTGGTGTCGGGCGTAATCTGGCAGCAACTTGTTATCACCCTGCCATTGATGTCGCTTTAAAGGAGCATGTGCAACAAGCCGATGAATTTCTCGGTCAAATTTTAAGACGAATTGGGGAGCGACGAGGAGAAATGGAAGCCTTAGCTGGTTTTCCCAAACATTTTATGTCCGATGGGATTATAGCAGCTAGGGATAACCATGGTCCTGTTTATCAGAAACCCCATGTCAATTTCCAGCTGGCTCATGATGAAATTCGGGAATTGCTTATGGGAGAGCAACTCTATGGTGATCCCGGATTGGCTATTCGAGAGCTCTATCAAAATGCTTTAGATGCCTGTCGTTATCGAGCAGCAAGGCTTGAGTATCTTCGTGAGGTGGAGACACGGAGACGCGGAGACGCGGAGACGCGGGGACACGGAGAATGGGAATCCCAACCAAGATTTCGTTATCAGGATTCAGCAGCATGGCAGGGAGAAATTATCTTTCGCCAGGAGAAAGACGAGAATGGGCGAGAATATATCGAATGTCAAGACAATGGCATTGGCATGGATATGGAACATCTGTCCAAATGCTTTGCTCGTGCGGGACGCCGTTTTGCTGATTTACCAGAATTTATCGAAGAACAAGCCGCTTGGCTAAAATGTGACCCTCCCATTAAACTCTATCCCAACAGTCAGTTTGGTGTAGGGGTGCTCAGCTATTTTATGCTAGCAGATGAAATTGAGGTGGAAACTTGTCGCCTTGATCATCAGGGTAAACCAGGAGAGAAACTACTGGTGCGGATTCCCGGCAGTAGTGGTTTGTTTCGAGTACAGCCTTTGGGTATTGGCTCTGATTCGGGAACCAGAGTACGTCTCTATCTCAACCGCACCCATCACGAGGGTCAACGAATTTCTTGTATCGAAATCCTGCGACAACTGTTGTGGATTGCAGAGTTTCCTACAGAAGTGCGACAAGGAGCCAGACGGGAGATTTGGGAAGTAGGACAGTTAAAGCATCCTGAACTTCCTCCCCATCGCTGTTTCCGTGCAGGGGATAATCTTTGGTGGGTAGCACATGAATATCCTGGTGATGAGGGATGTATTCTTTCAGATGGTCTACGTACTGAAGAAACACAATCTGGGGTAGTAGTCAATCTACGTCAAGATTACTACCCTAGGTTAACAGTAGACCGCAAGAAAATTGTGGAATGTGACAAAAAGTATATTCAAGACCTGTTGATTAAAGGTACTGAATTTTTACAAGAATGGGAATTTTTAACTCTCTCTTGGATGTGGGAATTTTCCAGAGAATACCCTAATATAGGTTTTCATATAGTTCAGTATATTCTGCCACAAAGACCACAGATTAGACTGAGAGAACCAGGCTTAAGACATGTAGATATTTCTGTCCTCCAGGTTGGCTGTTTTGAAATGGATAGATGGTTATTAGTTTTGGGGATCAGAAGGAGTTTAACACTTATGCCGTGGTGGATTATCCCTTATCGCACGGCTCTGTGGGGAAGTTATGGATTGTTAAAACTATCAGATGTCTGCTTTCCAAGCATACCCCTATCTATGCAACCTGAATCTTGTCCAGTATTAGATCCTATTGATGCCGCTGTTTTTAATAAAAGCATAGGGCATGAAAAACAACGTATATTTGATGTACATCTTGATGGTAGTATTCCTCCTGCCCAGATAATTTTTGCTGCTTGGTATTTAAACCAGCCTATTCTTGAAATTCTGCACCGACTACAACGATTTGCGGCTTTAGGACTAGAAGTTGCATCCGTTACTCAAAACACCTCGGATAATCTTGTTCTTACAGAGGAAGATCTAATTGCCTTTACTGAAAGAATAGAAAGAAAAGATAAAGCTCCTTGGGGGAAAAAGTATATACCTATTGGTCAACTTGTTTTGGCTTCAGCAAGGATTAATGAGCCTATTGTTCAAACCCTTGCCAGATATCAGAAGTTTGCTTTCCTAGATTTGGAAATACCAGAGGTAGAGCCGAAATCTTTAGCTAACCTGATGGCAACTCCTGAAGATGTAGTTATTTTTTCTGCAAGCTTAGATGGAAAATACCCCTATCCTTCTAAAAGACACAATAAACTATTTCTTTCTCATCTAGTGCAGGCGACGAGTAAATTGAGTGAACCAATCTCTGCAACCTGGAAGCGAGTAGAGAGATTTGTCCCTTTAGGCATAGATTTACCAAAAATCGATATCGACTCTTGGGAAAACTTGAACATGTCTTCCGAAGAACTAGATGCTTATAAACCTTTCTTGGATGCCATCGGTCATCCAGAACCTGATTGGAACTTTGCTGCTGCACTAGTCTTCGCTGCTACTAGGCTACATGAAACTGTCGCTCAAACTTTTAGGCGACTCCATAAATTTAAGCAACTAGAACCGATTTTACCAGAAGTAGATCTAGCTTTATTAGAAGAAATCACAATAACTCCAGAGGATGCCACTTTACTGTCAGAATGGCTATCTGGACAAGTAGCTTATTCCAGCCAGTTCATAGCTATTGAACATATTATTCTAGCAGCTGCACAACTAAAAGAAACTATAGAGCAAGTAATCCAGCGTTTGCAGCGATTTGAATTTCTCGGCTTAGAAATACCAGAGATAGATGAGGATCTGACAGCCTTAAATGAATTTATTGCCGATAAAAAGAATCTGATTGCTCTGTCAGAAAGATTAAATGGAAGATACCCTTTACTCGAAGGAGAGGTTCACCCAGCAAGAGTGGTAGTTGCTGCCTGTGAGCTAGATGAGCCTGTTCCCGTAACCCTGACAAGGATACGTCGCTTTGCTCATCTGTTCGAGATCACTTTACCAGAATCTCTGTAGGGGCGCACCGACGTGCGCCCTCACCGACGTGCCCCCTCAACCGACGTGCTAAGCTTAGACGTATCCACCTTGCTAGGACTTACGCACCGTAGCGAAATTACGTCATCCTGAGCGGTAGCAAAGGATTTCCCAGATGGCTGAGATGCTTCACTATCGTTCAGCATGACAGTTGAGTGCGTAAGTCCTACTTGCATATTTCCACAGACAGGCAAGATGCGAAGTTCCACAAGAAGCTGATGATTGAATTTGGTGCAAATTAGATGCGTTGCGAGCTTACAATCTAATACCTAACCCCTTTGCTCATTCACCTCCTCAATGGACAATCCCAAAGCCTCGGCAACCTGCTCAGCACTCAACCCCATGCCCAAGAGTCTAGAAATTGCTTCCTTCTGCGCACGTTCAGCAGTTTCAGCACGTTGCTTGGCAGTTTCAGCTTGCTGCTGAGCAGTTTCAGCACGTTGCTCAGCCGCTTCAGTTGGCGTGGGAATCCAATTCCCTTGAGCATCGTACCAGCGTAACCACTGTCGCTTCATTTCCCGATATTTGCCCAACCACAGTCCTATCCCCAACTCCAAAGTTGGCAACCAGATTCGTGGCTCCCTCAACTTTTGTTCTCGGTAGCGATTACCTTGTAACCAAAATACTCGCAATTCGTTTGTATAACGATTGAAGACAATGTAGTAAGGGATGCCTAAAATTTGCTCGTAAACTTCCCATTTGCTTGGGGGAGAACCTCCCTGTTCAGTTTCGCCCAAGTCTTCGTTGCTAGTTCCAGGAGAAAGCAATTCGATGGCAACAATCGGTTTCACTCTTTCCTGCCAGATGACATAGCTCAACCGCAGTTCTCGCTCTTCATAAAATCTTGGTACTCCCACCACTGCATACCAATCCGGTCGTTTGTACCACTTCGGATGATAGGGATCGTAGTACAAATTTAAGTCACTCGCCACCATAACCCGATCAGGGGGATGGCTAGGGGGACAGAAAGTGGCACTGCACAACTCCCCTTGCCACCCATGATATTGGTCAGGCAATCCAGGTTCCTCCAGAGATTCACTCGGAAGATCGTACATCGTGGGCAGAGTTTCTTGGACAAGGCCAGGAAAATCAACCTGCTCGATGGGAGTTTTTGTGAAGGACATTTAGGTGTTAGATGTTAGGTGGAATGCGAGTTTCTCAGTTGCGGCGCAATATTTTTCAGCTAAGAGGAGAAACTTTAGAATTGGCACTTTATATATAGGCGCACACCTAACCCATTATAAAATAATAGTACCAAAAAATAATAGAATAACGCAACCAACCCACAAACCTGAATTTGGTTGAGTATTTAACCTTTACATCCCCATTGTGGCACTGGCATCTTGCCAGTGTAGAGATTGAAACAGGTATAGATTGAAACAGGCTAGAAGCCTGTTCCACAAGAGATTGTTCTAGCCGCACTCTTGTACCAACTTAAGAATTTCCCTAGCCGCGCGATCGCATACTCCCACTTCCCCCAATAACTGTCGCATTTCTTGATAATCTGCCAAGGTTTGCTGACGCCGATTCTTATCGAACAACAGTTTTAAAGCCTCTTGGAGAAGATTTTCCGGTGTCGCCTTCTCCTGTAGCAACTCCGGCACAATCGAGCGCATCACTACTAAATTCGGAGGCGACATAAAAGGAATGGTAACTTTCAATATGCGCCCAATCAAGTAAGTGAAAAAACTAACCCGATAGAAAACCACTTGAGGCACATCCAACAACGCTAATTCCAAATTTACTGTACCAGACTTAGCGATCGCTAAATCCGCAGCTGCGAAAACTTCCTGATTTTTACCAGCAATAACTTTAGCTCTTAAACCATAACGCTCTATAGCTGCTTCAATAGGACGCCGATAAGCTTCTAGGGACAGAGGAATCCAAAAAGTTGTTTGTTGTTTGTTGTTTGTTGTTTGTTGTTTGTTGTTTGTTGTTTGTTGTTTGTTGTTTGTTGTTTGTTGTTTGTTGTTTGTTGTTTGTTGTTTGTTGTTTGTTTCCTTGTTTCTCTCCTCTCCGCGTCTCCGCGTCTCCGCGTCTCCGTGTCTCCCCATCTCCCCTGCATCCAACCGAGACTGCAACTGCCGTGCAGCTTCAAAGACAATGGGCATCATATACTTAAGTTCCTGACGCCTGGAAGCTGGTAAAAGAGCGATCGCAATTTGCTCTGGTTCAATTCCTAGTGCAGCTCTGGCTTTCTCCCGCGTTGGACTTGATTGCATCTTATCTACTAGAGGATGACCTACCCAACTGACAGAGGCTCCTTTTTTTTCAAAAAAACGGGCTTCTTCTGGGAAAATTGCCAACAAATGATCTGTCATCTTCACAATTGTTGCTGTATCGCGACCAATAATAAAAGGAGCAGACCAAACCCAAGATTGGGGAGCAATGTAATAAACTATTGGTAATTCGGGCAACTCACGGTGAATAAAACTGCCCAAATTGAGGTTGGGTCCCATGTAGTCAATCAATACTACTGCATCAGGAGGATTTTGCCGCAGGTATCGCTTAGCACGACGTTGGATTTCCCAAGTGGGTAGCACAAAAGGCAAAGATTCCAGCAGTCCGATTGAGCCAATACCAGTAGTATCACTCAGCAGCTTAGCACCAGCCTTCGCCATTTTTTCCCCTCCTAAAGCAACAACCTCCAATTCCAAGCCTGCTGTTGCTGCCTGACGTTTCAGTGCTTCAATAAGTAATGCCCCTTGCAAATCACCAGAAACCTCTCCAGTGCTGATAAAAATCCTCTTCACTACCTCACCCTTTTAGATTTTGGATTTACTCTCTTCCCAATTCCCCATTCCCAAACAACTAACAACAAATAACAAATCTACGTACAATCTCTGTCACTTCCGCTGCCATAATGGCATCAAGCTCCACTACTTCTTGGTCTAAATCCCTTGGCTCAAGTCGTTTGGCTCCTTTAATTGCCATACTTAAGCTAATCAACTTAGCTGGCTGTTCTAATTCTAGGGGATTCCTTACAACCAACTGTACCAGAGCGACATAAACTGCCTCTGTTCTATTCCTGACACTAGTAGCACCATTACCCAACTTAGAGATAATTACCGGGTAGTCGATGACTTCGAGTAAACCTAATTTAGCGATCGCTAAATCAAGATACCTGGCTGGATCTTTTCCTAGTGCTCTAACTATACTTTCTAGGTTGTGCCACTGAACACCAGGTAGCCTGGATGTCTCTGGTAAATGCTCATGCCAACCCACCAGAGATATCATCCTGGTTAAATCATAGGCAGATATGCTATTATCGCCCCGGTGGTTTGGTGCTGTAGAGGCAAGCATCATCTCTTGATTAGTGCCATCAAACAACTCCGGTTGCTCAATAAAAGGCTTTTCCCCATATCCCCCCAAGAACATCAGGTCATGATTACCTGTGATACTTTTCACCCAATCAGTAATCTCTCCCTGGGTAGAAAATTGCTTAAACATCACCCCTAAAGAGTTAGAAGTTCCTATCTTTTCTTCATAGCTGACTACATCTTCAACTAAATCAGAGAAAGAATAACTCTTGTCAACACCTAGCTGATCTGTGCCTCGAATATAGCAATTATCAAGATTAATATTTGGACAATTGCTACTTAATCGAGATACCATATTAAGAATTGGCAAGATTTTACTTGTACTCCAGAATTCATCATTCTTAAGAGCATTTCTTCCTAGCCATTTAGTCTTGATTTGTTGGTCAACAAAACTCCTAACACAAATACAAGCCTCTGTAATATCTTGAGTAAGAAACTGCAAACCTTGTTCATCAATTTCAGGAACTTGTCCAATTGGGGGATAAGGACTAAAATTTGAATCGGCTTTTGTTCCAGATACCAAATCCTTACCATCGGGTTTGAGCCTGAGGTAATGAGGATAATCCTTAATTGCTTCCTTGTAGGGAGAGGCTTCAACACCCATATACATTAATTTCGGATAATCCTCTACACCACCAGCAGCAGCTGTCAGAAATTCTTGGTAAATTTGTTGTTGGTTGTTTGTCATTCATCCTTGCTTACTATTTTACGACGACCGGGAATGGAACCTCGGCGTCCTTTGAGTTGAGACTGTTGTAAAAAGTGGCGCAGGTGCTGTATATGTTTGCTATCTGGCAATAGTTCTAGATTCTCTAATGCTTGATTGAAACTGTGTTCAGAGCGGTAGAGTGTGCGGAAAGCCTTTTTCAGGTGTCCAATTTCAGCCGCCGTGAGTCCAGCGCGTTTGAGACCAATCTGATTAAGCGATCGCACTCTGGAAGGATTGCCTTCAACTAGCATATAAGGTGGCACATCCCGGTCAATGCGACTCATACCACCCACCATTGCCAGACGTCCGATATGGACAAATTGATGAATTCCCAATACCCCACCAATTACTGCCTTTGACTCAATATGAACATGACCCGCTAAAGCCACTGCATTAGCAATGACCACAGAATCTTCAATCAAGCAATTGTGAGCAACATGGACGTAAGCCATCAGCAAATTATTATTGCCAATCAAGGTTGCCTCTCCAGCATCAGTTGCTCGGTTAATAGTTACATACTCGCGAATTGTGTTATTATCACCAATTCTTACCCAACTAGGAGCACCTTGATATTTTAGATCTTGGGGTTCTAAGCCAATTACTGCTCCAGGAAAGATGTTATTCCTGGCTCCAATTTCTGTTGGTCCCTCGAGCACTACATGAGCACCAATGGTAGTTTCTGGACCAACTTTCACCTTATCTCCAATCACTGCGTAGGCACCAACTTTAACTGTTGGGTGCAGTTGAGCACCAGGGTGAATAACAGCAGTAGGATGAATCAGTGTTACCAATTTTTTAATCCTGAGTACTGAGTCCAATGTCAACCTTCAATCCTTATGATCAATAACTGGCTACGTTTAATCAACTTCTTGTCGAAGTAGGGAATAGTTTTTGAAGACGCTTAAAGGTAAATCGCTGCGCAATAGGGAAAAGGTTAAAGGGTAAAGAGATAAGAAGAAACTGGAGGTATTGATTAAAGCAAGGAAGAACAATAAACCTTTCTCGCTTCTCCGGCGACTACAGGGAGCTTACCTCCTCCCCTACAACCTAGAAAACCGAACATTTGCACAAGATCTAATCTACAAGAGAAAACATCAGTTCTCCTCCTGTAACTAGTTGACCATCAACCAGTGCACTAGCCTGCATCTTCCCAAAACGACGTCGTTTGATAGACAACAGTTCCGTTTTCATTACTAGTTGATCCCCTGGAACCACCGGACGCCGGAAACGAATTTTATCAATACCAGCAAACACGAATAAGTTACCATCCATATCAGGTAATTGGGTTAAGATAATACCCCCAACCTGAGCCATCGCTTCCACAATCATTACCCCAGGCATTATGGGACGTCCAGGAAAATGCCCTTGAAAAAAGGGTTCATTGAAGGTGACATTCTTGATGCCAACGGCTAGTTTGCCAGGAACATATTCAATAATGCGATCGACTAAGGCAAAAGGATAGCGGTGGGGTAGTATTTTCTGAATCTCTTCTAGGGTGAAAACCACTTTATTGGATGGATTAATATTGGATTGCTGAGGATTTGTAGAAGAGGCATTGTCAGTATTAATGTCAGTCAGTGTAGACATAGGCTTGCTGTAGTTAGAGCTTTGGTGCTTGGTGCATTGCTAATCGTTCAATTCCATTAACTATTAGCCATTTGTTGAGCCAACCGCTCGGCAAGTTGGATATGCAGGTTGTGGCTGGCTTTGTAGGCGAGGAAGTGAGCCACAGGAAATTTTCCTAATAAACTTAAATCCCCTACTAAGTCTAAAAGTTTATGACGCACTGGCTCATTTGAAAATCTCAAAGGAGGATTAAGCCATCCTTGCTCGCCACAAACTAGAGCATTCTCCAAGCTACCGCCTTTAATTAAACCAGCTTTTCGCAGTCCTTCTATTTGGTGCACTAAACCAAAAGTACGAGCCGGAGCGATCGCTTCTGCAAAAGTTTCCTGTTCAGGTGTCCAGCTATACCATTGATTGCCAATTGCAGGTAAATCGAAGTCAATACCGTAGGTAAATCGGAGCCTAGGAGCTGGCAAAGCCGCAACAAAGGCATCTTCTTGATATACCCAAATTGGTTGCTTGGGAATTGGGAATTGGGAATTAGGAATTGGGAATTGGGAATTGGGAATGTCTTTTTGCCTCTCCCTTGTCTCCCCATCTCCCCATCTCCCCATCTCCCCATCTCCAGTAACGACACCCACTTCCTGAATTGCCTCTACCCATACCAGTGCGGAACCATCCAAAAGTGGGACTTCGGGACCATCAATTTCAATCCGAGCATCATCAACACCACTGCACGCCAGTGCTGCTAACAGATGTTCTACCGTCCGTACAAAAACTTCTCCTTGGCTGGGGTCACTCCGGAGTTCTGTGGAAAGTGTTGTCTGGTGGACAGCCTCCACTCCTGCTCTAATGATTGGTGCTTCAGGTAGATCAACCCGCACAAAATAGCGTCCTTCTCCAACAAGTGCTGGTAGCACCCGCACTGTTGTAGATATACCACTGTGTAGTCCCACACCCGAACGTTCAAACATGTCGCCTAGAGTATGGTGACCAATGATTGGGGATTGGGGATTAGGAATTTCCTTTGCTGCTCCGAGCATGATTTATCAAACTTTTAACACTTTGTCAATGACCAATGACTAATAACCAATGACCAATGACCAATAACCATTAACAACTCTAGAATCGCTCTCCAATACCAAAGTGGAACTGGTTATCACCTTGGTCATTCCAGCCAAAGTCTATGCGGATCGGACCGAGGGGTGACTGAATACGAGCTCCCACACCGTAACCAAGACCAGAACCGGGCAAACCTCTGACTATGCTGGGGTCACCTGGTACATCATCATCTGAACCCAAGGTAGTTCCAGCATCAACAAACAGAACTGCTCCCAGGAAATTGAAAATAGGGAAACGATATTCAACAGTTCCTTGGAGATAACTACGTCCTGAACCTACTTCTCCTGATTCGTAACCTCTGATTGATTCACTACCACCAAGAGAAAAGGCTTCATAGGGAGGCAAATCTCCTAAGACTGTCCCTCCTTGAATGTTCAAGGCAATAGTTTGACTTTCATTTCCTTCTTCTTCTTGAACAAAGTTGGTTAATTGAACAGGAATGTAGTAGTTGTAGTTAGCCCTAATACGATTCATAAGGATGCTACCACCGCCCAGTGGGACAGACTGCTCCGTACTGAGTCGTAGTAGGGAGCCTTGTGTTGGTCGCAAGAGGTTATTACGGCGGTCTCTGACTGCACCCAACTGGAGGGTTATGAGATTATCGGTTCCATCATCACTAAAGCTCAACAGTTCACCAGTAGTTGATCTCGGCGTGACGTCGCCATCACCATTTCTGATGGCAATGGTTTGGAACTGAGTTCCTAAGGACAGGAGCCAGTCTGGTCGAACATAAGGGTTGGGAGCTACAGGACGGCTAAATCTGATACCACCACCGGTGCGCACCACACGGGGGCGATCGGTATTGACACCGTCTTCTTCAAAGACTCTGATGTCATTATCATCATTAACACCATAAACCAGTGAGATGGACCTACGTCGGAAGGCATTAACAGTGTATGAGGTGCGGTGGGGATCTCCAGCAATCCAAGGGTCGGTAAAACTCAAATCAAATAGAAGAGCTCGGGTGCCCAGTTGAAACTCTGCCCCGAGAACGTGATTATTACCTCCTAAGTTTCGTTGTTGATAGCTAGCTGAACCAAAAAATCCATTGGCAGAGCTAAAACCTCCCCCAGCGGCAAAGGAACCAGTCTTTTTCTCAATTACATCGACCACCATAATCACTTTGCTCGGGTCATCACCGGGAGCAAAAGAAAGGCGCACATCATCAAAAATTCCTAGACCAAAGACTCTTTGCAAATCTCTTTGCACTTTAGCCCGATTAAAGACTTCTCCTGGTTTTAATTGGATCTCCCTGGTAATAATAAAAGGACGGGTACGTCCCCCAATTGGTTCTTCCTTATCACTTTGGGGCGGCAGAGGGTTTCCTTGTTCATCAACTACCGGCTCTCCCTCTTCATCGAGATAACGTACTAAAATATCTTGAATGACCCCTTCTGCCACAATTAATTTTACTGTGCCATCGTCGTCAATTTCGACTTGCTCAGCATTAACTACTTGAGCTAGGTCATAACCTTCGTCTCGATACCACTCGTTTAATTCAATGATCCCTTGTTGGAGGTCTCGAAAGTTAATGATCTTGCCATACTGCTGACTGAAAATGTTATCTACCACTTCCTGAGGCAATATACGTTCACCACCTGTTGGCAAAGTGTCAACTGCCACCTCCCGTAATACTGGATTAGGAGTAACCAGGAAGGTTATACGGACGCCCAAAGGAGTATCTTCTGGCTGGACATCAACATTGGAAAAGAAGCCAGTAGCAAAGACTGCATTCACATCTTCCTGCAACTGAGAGCGGGTTGTAGGACGTCCAGGTTGAGTCTTAATCACCCTGTAGATTTCATTTTCCAGTTCCGGCGGCGCATCCCTAACTAAGACTTCTGACACTAGCACTCGTGGTTCTGGTTCTTCAGGAGGAGTCTGTGTTGGGGTAATGGGCGGCAGTTCCGGTGCAATTGGTTCGGAGGGTTCAGACTCTTGGTTTTCCTCGTCTGAGAGGCTCTCCTCTTCCTCAAGTTCAATTTCAGACTCTTGTGCCAGCACCGAACCTTCATCCGGTTGGACAATGATCTGCTCTGGGATCAAGACCGGTTCTGGAGCTTCTGTCTCGGTTAATAACTCGGGGACTGATGGCTCTGGAACTTGGACTGAAAATTGGGGACTAGGGTCAGTCGATGAGACATTTGTAGGGGATGGGAGACTGGGGAATATTTTTTCCCATCCAGGCTCATCAATCGATAATTTCCCATTTGCCTCTGGGGCATCAGCGGCAAACTGGGTAGTTTGTCCATTGCTGGGCTTAGATAGACTAATACTAGCTACAGCGGCGATCGTGGCCGCTAACAAAGGAGATAAGCGCATTGTTTTGAGCTCTGTTGACACTTCCACACACCATAATTGATTGTCAAAAGAACAATCAGCTTTTTGTCTCGTTGTCTATTGTCTACTGTCTTTTACTGGTTTTAGCAGTTTTCCATTTTAAGGAAAATTAATTACCAACCACACAAGCATAATTAATTACTACTCTAGTGCAGTAGGGGCGAATGGCCATTCGCCCCTACTTTCATCTGCCTCCTGCCTCCTGACTTCTGCCTTCGTTGATTGACATAATTCGCTCTAGAACTTGCTGATAGGCAGCTTCAACATTTCCCAAATCATGACGAAATCGGTCTTTATCCATAACTCGTCGGTCTGGGTCTGTTTCGCTTTGGTTCCAAAGACGGCAGCTATCAGGACTGATTTCATCTGCCAAGAGTAACTCTTGATTGGAACTTACACCAAACTCTAGCTTAAAGTCCACCAGAGTAATATTGCATTGATTGAAGGTAGCTATGAGAATCTGGTTAATTTTTAAGGCTTGCTCCTTTAATTGGTTGAGTTGTTCCGGTGTTGCCAGTTCTAGCAGTAATAAGCGATCGCGGGTTAACAAAGGATCCCCTAGCTCATCGTTCTTGAAATAAAATTCCACTAGTGGTGTTGGCAGGATCTTGCCTATGGGTAATCCAGTTTGTTGACAGAGGCTACCGGCAGCAATGTTCCTGACTACCACCTCTACTGGCAAAATTTTTACTCTCTTGACTAGCATTTGATTCGGAGCAGGTCTGTCAATAAAATGGGTGGGAATACCTTGAGCTTCTAGCAACTCGAACAATTGAGTTGCGATCGCACAGTTGATCTCCCCCTTGCCAGTAATCTGACCTCGCTTTTGAGCGTTGAAGGCGGTAGCATCATCCTTGAAGTAGGTCAGCAGAATCTCCGGATCCTCCGTAGTGTAAAGAATCTTGGCTTTCCCTTCGTAAAGTTTGTGCTGAACAGACATAAAAAATTTAGAATGAGTGAATTTAGAATTTAGAATGAATTTTTGGCCTAAAATCCTTGCATAGCAAAGATTGTATAATTTATTTTCGTCTAATTTCCTATACTTTCAGCCTAACCGGCAGTATTATCCCTTGTCTTCCTTGTTTCCCCTGCTACGTTGCTTATTCTTGAAACTGACCGACCTGTTAGTTAAATAAAATTTAGTTAATAAAAGGTTAATAAAAGGTTAATAAAGAAGACTTTTTTTCTGGTGGACCTAACTACAATAGAAGGTAGTGGCAACATAAAGATTCAAAAATTTAATCTTGCTGAAACCAGACAGGCTAAACAATCGAAGGTTGTGAGCAGCCTGGGATTTTTTTTAATCAGGAGATAGCTATGGTAGATAAGTCTAATTTTCTATATCCCCGAAGTCGCTATCGCGGTGATTTCACTCCAGAGAATCTGGTTTTTAACGCCAATCTCCAAGAATTTGCTCAACAGGTGAACTACATCTGCAATCTTGAGACTGGTGGAAAGCTCCAACCACAAGACGCATATAAGCGACTCAAAGTCCTCTGGAAACAGTTGAAACATTCTAAAAAGGAACTCGGAATTGGTGAAAATCCTTATCCTAGTGAGGAAGGAGAGGAAAGTTGAGGGAGTTGGGGGATGGGGAGGAGAGACAAGGAAACAAGGGAGATATTTCCCATTCCCAATTCCCAATTCCCAATTCCCAATTCTTAATTGTCTACTTTCTCACCATTGTGTGAACACCATCCCAGAAATCTGGTGGTGGGTTGTCAGAATAGTTTTTTGACCTTTGTAGATGAGTGATCACAGCTTGATCAGTGGGTTTTAATTGATAAGCCTTTTCAAAGTAGGTGAGTGCTTTTTGGAAATCTCTGTTGATGTAGGCATGACGTCCTGCTTCGTAGAAAGACAAAAACCTGTTTGTGGTATCGTTGAGGCAGACATCAACTGTGTCAATCAATTCATAAATACTGACTGCCTGATTTTTGCCCTTAACCCGAATTTTGTCTAACTCGCGTACATAAATGCGATCGCGGCACAGTTTATAGGTATACTCACTCAAGATAATGTCGCAGCCATACTCTTTGGTGACTCCTTCCAGGCGAGCACTTAGATTAACCCCATCTCCAATCACAGTGTAATCCATCCGTTTCTGGGAACCGATATTGCCAGAAACAACTTCTCCAGAACTAATACCGATGCCAATGTGGATTAGGGGTTGCTTGTTAAGAATTCGGGATTCATTAAATGCTGCCAAGCGCCAGCGCATATCCAAGGCTGACTGAACAGCTAACCAAGCATGATTCTCTTTTAGAGGTAGGGGTGCTCCAAACACTGCCATTAAGGCATCTCCGATAAACTTGTCTAGAGTGCCTTCATGGTTGAAGACTGCTTCTACCATCGTTTCAAAATACTTGTTGAGCAAGGATACCACTTCTGCTGCTCCCAGATTCTCCGTTAGTGTTGTGTAACCCCGGATATCGGAAAACAGAATTGTCACCTCTTCTTTTCTTCCCTGCATCAAAGTATCCTCACCCAATGCCAAGACTTGCTCAGCAACTCCGGGGGTTAGATAGCGATACATTGTGGTTTTGAGCCGCTTTTCTTGGCTAATATCTTCTAAAACAACTAAACCACCTCGCACGTTTCCTTCTGGATTAGTTAGAGGATTAACAGTTAGATTTGTACTGCGCTCAATTTTCTGAACTTGCTCATGAGATAGGTCAGTTGAGGTGTTTAAGTCCCAAGGTGTCTCATTCCAAGGGATATAAACTTCTGGAGCATCCCGTTTTGGAATTGCCAGGATATAGAAACCATCCTCACCTTGCGAGTTAGAGGAGGAATTTGACCTATGAAAAGATGAGGAGCCAGAACTTTCAACATTTAATTTGGAATGACTGTTGAACAAACCAACTACCAGACTTTGTTCTGGCAGAAAATGCTTAGTACCAGTAGTCAAACTGTTTTTTAGACGAGACTGGAGGTGTTCAATTGGTACAACGTCCCAAACATAGCGATTAGTCAGTTTGTACTCCCACAAGTCTCGATTTTTACTATCGATTTGCTTGATGGGACAACCCAACAATGCTAGAGCAGCATCATTAATAGTAACAATCTTACCCTCCATATCCGTTGAGATTACCGCATCAGAGAGACTTTGGAGAATATCCTTCTGATATTGCTTTTCTTCAAGGACACTTTCAAAGAGTTTGGCATTTTCTAGAGCCATCCCTGCCTGAATATTGAAAGCCCTCATAAACTCTTCATCAGAGTTAGTAAAGCTGCCTTGTTCCTTATTAATCAGTTGGGTAACACCAATTAATTCCCCCCCAGAGTTAAATACTGGCATACAGAGGATGTTGCGAGTCTTATAGCCGGTTTGTTTGTCAGCATTAGGGTCAAAGCGAGGGTCTTGATAAGCATCGGAGATATTGAGAGGCTCACCAGTAGAAGCCACATAGCCAGCAATTCCACGATTAGCAGGAATGCGAATTGGTATAATTTCTGTACCTTCTTTGTTAAGAACTTTAGTCCAGAGTTCTCCAGTTTCTTTGCTCAGCATAAACAAAGTACTGCGGTCTGCCTTCATCAACTTACGAGCTTGATCCATGACAGACTGTAGTGTGGCTTCTAAATCTAAGCTCTGGACAAGAGACTGGGTTGCCTTGAGCAGAGCCGCAGCTCCCCTTTGGTTGCGAGCAGCCATGTACAAGGATTGGCAGGTTTCGAGGATAATGCCAATCGAAGCAGCAAAATCGCGGAATCGCTGTTCGTCTTCACTATCAAATGGTACACCTCCAGCTTTATTCAACAGCTGAGCTACCGCAACTACTTGATTAGTACGGCTAAAAATCGGCATACAGAGGAGAGTTTTAGTTCTATAGCCAGGACGCTCGTCAACTTCTTTGTTGAATAGGGGGTGGTTGTAGGCATCCGGGATATTAAGATTATCACCGGTTTTGGCAACATGACCAGCTAAACCGACATTGAGGGGAATCCGAATCTCTATCCCTTTATTGCCCTCAGTTCCTGATTCTCCTTTAGAAGTTGGTTCTGTTTGGAAACGGGGAATTTTTGCCCAGAGCTGGTCTTTTTCCGCATCTACCAAAAAGATCGTAGTACGGTCAGCTTGCAGAATTTGACCAACTTTGAGGGTAAAGGCATCCATCACCTGCTCTAACATGGTTTCTAGAGCTTCATTGTTGATCATCTCAATCGCCCGCAGAAATTGTTGAAATTCGGCGGTGATAAAGTCTAACAAACAGATGAATTCAGGAACGGATAGCTCTTTGACTCGGTTAGTCAGGATGCTTGTCCGATTGAGTGTGGTTAACTGAGTCAACGTAGCCAGAATGCTACCAGTGTTAGAAAGTGGCATAAGTGATGACGGTTCAACAGCTGCTGTGTATCCGACGTATAGGTGAACGAACGAAAGAGCACGTCAACCCAATAGATAATTGCTGCCAAAGAGAAAGATCTATAAAGATTGAAATTTAAACATAAAGGAATCGATGGTACGCACCCAACCCAAAAATTAAAGCTCACGATTGCCATACTCTCCACCAGTATAAAGTTAGTATCTCGTTGCTGCATCCTATTGCCCAGTTTCTATCTGGTAAGTTTCTCCTCAATGTTTTACCTTCTAATCTGAAAATAGAAGTCAGGAGTCAGGAGCCAGGAGTCAGGAGAGAAAGATTTTCATCCATTCGTTGTGAGCTTCGGCTCATGGGAGTCTGACTTGTAAGTAGGCAATAGGCAATAGTAGGGGCGAATGGCCATTCGCCCCTACTTTCATAACCTGGTGGTGAAAAAATTTTTTCATTCGGACTATCTTGAGAAGCACAACCTTAAGCTCATCCGACGTAATGCAATTCGTGGGATGCAAGCGTCCTACTCTTACCTAATCTAAAGAAGGCATTTATGTCAAGCGATCGCAAAAAAAAACTCTTAATCCTGAATTGCCATTTTTTTCTTAATTCTGCATTCTTCATTCACTGCTCCTCTACCTGGTAAATGTAAAACTTTTGAAAAACTCCCACCGTTTCAAAATGATAAGCGGGTAATGAAGGACCAATATTTAAGTCAGTGCGATAAATACTAAACAGAACCAAGTTCTGGCGCTCCGTCTTTTCAGAAATAATTTGCTTAATTTGGGGACGTGCCGTGTCAATGAGGGATTTGCATTGACGCTGAAGAAATTCTTCTACTTGAGGAAGTTTGGGTACTTGGCTACAGGCTTCCTCTTTGAGATAGGCACTCAACTGCTCAACAGCATACTCATCATAGGCATCCTGCCTAGGATTAGTCACTGCCATCCCAGCTCCTAGTCCTACTAGAGCTAATCCACCAAGCACTGCCAAAACTTGTAAACCCTTCATTATACTTTTTTAACTGTCCACATAGCTATTACTACATCTTCCTAGACTCAAGTTCCTGATCAATTGAACTCAGATAGTAGATCAACTACTAAGGCAAATGTTACAATGAAAAATTGTATGGCGAGCGTAGCCAAGTGGTTAAGGCAGTGGATTGTGGTTCCACCATTCGCGGGTTCGAGTCCCGTCGTTCGCCCTCAGGGACTTCCAAGCTCCCCAAACTGGGTGAGCGAAAAAAGGAGTGGGGAAACGAGTCAGCAGACGCGGGGACGCGGGGACACGGAGAATGTAAATCCCACGAAAGTTTCGTTCACCCTCCCAAACTCAAGTTCGACTGTACCATCGTAGTAATACTCGTGCTAGCCGTTCAGGATTGTGCCGCACCAAGTTAGTGATTTCATCTTCATCCATCACGTTCGACAAAACAATGCGACGTCCTAACTGAGTAACTGCTTCTCTGTCAAGAAAAACTGGATGAGAACTGACTTTAGCATAATTAATCAAAGACTGTGCTGAGGGAGATTTTTTATGTACCAATACGGCGTTAAATAACTGTTTACCACAGGCTTCATCGATCGCTTTGATATGATCAGAGACCGTGTATCCCTCAGTTTCACCAGGCTGGGTCATGATATTGCAAACATAGATGCGAGGAACTGAGCGAGAAGCGATCGCTTCGGTAATTTCTGGTACTAAGAGGTTGGGAATGATACTGGTATAGAGGCTACCAGGACCAATAATAATGTAATCTGCTTCCCGAATTGCCTTAATAGCTGCTGGTAAGGCTGGTGGATTTTCTGGAGTACAACCAATCCTGAGGATTTTGCCATTCGCTTCAGTAATACTGGACTCCCCTTCAATGCGACGCCCATCTTCTAATTCTGCCCAAAGGCAAACATCACTGAGGGTAGCTGGTAGCACCCGTCCCCGGACTGCTAATACCTCAGAACTTGCTGTGATGGCTCGCTCTAAGTCGCCGGTAATTTCACTCATTGCCGTCAAGAACAAATTACCAAAACTGTGACCCACTAAACCACTACCTGCCTTAAAGCGGTATCGAAACAGTTCTGTGAGTAACTTTTCTTGGTCTGCTAGTGCTGTCAAACAGTTGCGAATATCCCCTGGTGGCAATACCCCAAATTCTTGTCTTAACCGTCCACTAGAACCGCCATCATCTGCGACAGTGACAACAGCGGTAATATTGGCGCTGTAGACCTTCAATCCTCTGAGTAATGTAGAAAGACCTGTACCACCCCCAACAACTACAATTTTGGGACCTCGATTTAGTCGGCGATGAGCCATCAGCACATCCACCAGTTCTTGATCTCGGTCTGGTTTTAAAACCTCGGTAATTGAGCCAACTGTCCGGGTTTGCCCCCAGAAAATCATGACCAGACCAAAGATAATCGCCACTGGACCGGACACATAATTGGGGATAATAGTTGTGATTTGTTCGAGAACTCCCGCTGTGAATTCGATCAAGTGAAAAATAGGGGTTAGCTTTACCCAAATTGCCAACCCCAAGCTAGTTAGCAATACACCAGCAGCACTGATGAGCAACCAACGTTTTACCAATAATCCAGGAGCTAACCACTTAAACCAACGATGGAATCTTTGGGGTGTCCGACCTCTGGATTCATGCTGAATGGTACGTAGAGCTTGCTTGAAAAAAGTATTTGGGAACATTAATGATCAAAGCCTGAAAAACACAAAGACTGGATAGACTTTAACTAAGCTAGGTGTAATTACTCAAGTAGTTAATCAATTGGGACAGTGGCCTCATCAAGATCAAAATACATTCCTACAATTGAGACTGGGGTTCGATGATACGAAACAAGCACTTCCCACAATAAGGCAGATGGAAAAGCGAATTTTAGGACTTGACCCAGGACTGGCAATCTTGGGCTTTGGAGCAATTCTCTGCCCAACGACAGAAAAGGTGGCTGCCACAGATGGAGATTCTCGTCACTCAACACGAAAGCCAGTGTCTGATCTGGTAAAATTGCTAGATTTTGGTGTTATCCGGACACCAGCTCGTACTGAAATCGGAGTACGACTGTCTAGGATTTATGAAGACTTACACGCCTTGCTCGAACAGTTGCAACCTGATCTCGTAGCGATCGAGAAACTTTTCTTCTACCGCATGAGCAGCACAATTAGTGTAGCTCAGGCACGGGGAGTCTTGATGTTAGTTTTAGCACAGCATCAGGTGTCAATAGTAGAATTTACACCAGCCCAAGTTAAACAAGCATTGACAGGTTATGGGAATGCTAAAAAGTATGATGTCCAACAAGCAGTAGCAAGGGAGTTGAATTTAGAGGACATTCCCCAACCAAACGATGCAGCAGATGCATTAGCAGTAGCTTTGACTGCCTGGTTTCAAGAATCTTAGTTACCTAGTGTACGCGAACAATCAGCAAATGTGGTAGATTTGTGCAGCACAATGGCGATCTTTAATTAAGTAATTTGATTAGACTGTCGAAGTGTGGATGTCTTTTATGACCATGCTCGAATACGCTTCTCCTCCAATTTAGTTAAATGCTCACATTCAAGACCCGCGAATCACGGTTGGAGACTACACCTACTTCGATCGCCACATCAGTTTGGCAATATTCACCCCTGATGACAGGATTGAGATCGGAAAGTTTTGTTCTCTGGCTAAGGAGCTGTCCAAAAATAACTTCTGTTTTTCAGAGGGAGGAACTACTTGGTTTAAGAGTATAATTCCATTGATGACATATGCGGCGACGCACGAGGTTTAAATCAGCCATCTGTGCATCTGAAACTTTTAAACCCTTTTCATAGTTGCGCTTTACTAAAACCGCTTCAACTTTGAGTCCAGTTTCCGTCGTTGTACCTCGGATACAACTCAACATTTTATCTAGAGAGGACAAGGGCTGACCAGCCCAGTTGAAGCTAATGTAACTGAATAAACGATGCTCAATTGGATTCCACTTGGAAGCTCCGGTGGGATAGTGACAGACCATTACCTCTAAACCTAATGCATCAGCTAAACACTCTTGAATCTGTTTCTTCCAAAGACGAAAACGATACCCATTGCTTCCACCTGCATCACACAAAATCAGTAACTTGTTTTCTTGAGGAAAAGTCGGACGTTGTGGAGATTTCCACCATTTAGCGATCAGCTTCGCTGGTGCCGAAGGCAATCGCATCAACGGCAAATTATGGGGTGTCAGCAGAAGTACCAACATAAACGTAACCCAGATTGTGCCTGAGATAATAAATGCCATAGGGAACCGCTTTGGCTAGGGCATCTTCTGGAAAATCATGTGCATTAACTTCCGTAGCTTGGCGACACCAGCTACATCCAGCATTGTAGAAATTACCAATCAGTTCTTTTTTCTTCGTGTCTACGCTAATCATACCAAATCCGGTTTAGTTAACCCCGTTTTGAGAAAACCGCGAAAACCCTGTAGAGACCAGCCATGGCCCGTCTCTACAATGTAAGATATAACGGGTCTATGTATACCGGATTTGGTATCACAGGATATCCAGAGGTCATGAAGAGTTTCTAGTTTGGTTTCAATTTGTGGTGCTTTTTTTCCACTGACCAACGCCCACCCCCAACCAAACGTATACGCGCTACTAAGTGATCTAAATCAAGCGATTGTGACAGGGGTTATCCGCCGACAGCCCAACATCAACTTTCAAACCGCTACTGAAGCAGATTTAGAAGGATTACAAGATTCAGACGTATTGGCGCTATCAGCCAAGCAGCAGCGTATTTTAGTGACTCATGACCGTAGAACGATGCCGACTGAATTTGCAGAGTTTGTAGTCGATAACCAAAGTTCAGGTGTGTTAATTGTTTCCAGGAAGACAGCTTTAGAAATTGTTATCGAGGAACTCATTCTTATTTGGTCAGTAAGCACAGCAGAAGAATGGATTAACCGAATTGCCAAAGTTCCTCCCTAGAACCAGCCAATAAAGCCACTCCCACATCAGCTGGAATTAGCTTTTGGGATAGCGTTTCATTGCCCAATACTCATGAGCAACAAACATTCCTTGGTGAACCACTTCAAACCCATGCCGCTGATAGAACCGCACAGCTGAAGGAGTAGTAGTTTCTAAATAACAAGGCATCTTTGTACGATCCGCTCTTTCCAACACAGGCTGAAGCAGCATTCCTCCGATTCCTTGCCCCTGGCATTTTGGCGAAACTCCCAACATTCCTAAATACCAGTGTGGTTCTGGAGAAAGCTTTTCATGCAGTTGAATCTGCATTTTTAAGAGTGCCAGAAAGTCCTTTATCCGAGTCCAACGCATATAAAATGGACTGACGAGCAGTCCCGATGTTACCGCCTGCCATGCCTGTAAAAACGTAATTTGAAACGCTTCTGGAGGCAACCAAATCGCTACTCCTTTGGGATCGTCAGCGGTGGTGTAAATGTGACTGTATGGCTGCGCAAAGTTGAGAAATCCCCTACTGAGGTGCTTAAGAGCCCTTCCCTTTGCGACAGTGTCTTCAGGCAAAAAGTAGCTTATTAGAGGATCCTGGCTGAATGCTGCGGAAAGATGCTCTGATGCGATCGCAAAATCTGATGGTTTCAAACGAACAATATCCGCATTCATGACTACTTTTACGGCGTTTTTAGCTGCATCTTGTATTTGATCGCTTTCCATGGATAGTCTCCTTAGAATTGGGTTGAAATGATATGGAAATTCCCAGAATAAGTCGGTTTATTGAAGCGATCGCGTCATGGTTAATAAGGTTTCCACGACCTGAGCGCGTCTTTCTTCATTGGGTACAGCCATTTGAAAGATTTCCGAAAACCAGAGTCCATCGATTGCTAAATGAATAATCGTTGCTTGAACCGGATCAATTCCGTCGGCTTCAAGACGTTGATGACACCGCTGTTCATAGGCTTCAGCTGACTGCAGTAGTTCAGGTGGCATCTTAGCAATGATGGATGATAAGCGGGCAAACAATGCTAGCGATTCTTTACTCATTCGTTCCGTAGAACGCACATAGGCTCTAAGCCACTGTCCCGGTGTTCCCGGCGCATCATCCTGTTCAAACTCATTTTGTCGAGCAGCTTCAACATTTTGAAGAAGTCGCTCACCCAAATTGACAATCAATGCGTTCTTATTAGGAAAGTGATATAGCAATCCTCCTTTGCTAAGTTCTGCTTGCTGAGCAACCGCGTCAAGGGTTAATGCTTCCACTCCCCTATCCATAACCACTTGAGTAGCAGCCTGCAAAATCTTTTCACGAGTTGCTGATCGAGACTTTGACTTTTTGTCGGTCCCCATAGCAATAACCTCAAAATATGGCGTAAACCACAAACATAATTCACACTTCCACCGTCATGCCGCGCTTATTAAAGGCTGGATTGCCAAAAGCGAGAATGCGTTCATAAATCAACTTTACCGTCTGGACGGTTTTTGTGTCAACTCTTTGTAGAAATGAATGCCTCCACTTGATAATGATCGCTCTTGAGTTGACAGGTGTAAGCCTTACAATAGTTGACATACAAGCGACATGAGTGCGCCCTTTTCTGGAGATTATTTACCACTCGTTCATGGTAACGCTGCTCATAGTAGTCCATACCAAGATCTTTATAGCTGCCACC
>Ga0207422_1000451_pt1 | contig 129400 bp, 88 predicted proteins | sample MarCyaLeptolynsp_FD_187757 | JGI IMG/M metagenome (GOLD analysis project Ga0207422, IMG submission 187757) | Marine cyanobacterial communities from Panama - species 1 Leptolyngbya sp. (SPAdes) | ecosystem: Environmental > Aquatic > Marine > Unclassified | place: Panama: Panama City | collected...
CCGTAGTCCTCGAGCTTCACGTAGCCGAACCGGGCAAGCAGAGCATCGAGGAACTTCATATCCCCAAAAAAGTGCATGCGGCTGGTCGAGGCCGAGCCGTTCGCGGCCGGGGTCTTCGCGAGCATCGGCGGCGGTTCGAGCTTCTACGACGACAGTCAGCGCAACACGTTTGCCCTCGACGCCGGCGGGGCGGTCTCGCTGTTCGCCCTCAATCGCGTCACCGTGACGGGGCGGATGTGGCTCAACTTCTGGTCCGACCGGCTGTGCCCCGGACTCAACTCGGACCAGACCGGGTTTCGCGACGTTCAGCGAAGCGACGGCATCTCCATCTGTCGCGACGTGCTCGACGACCTCAACAACACCGGAACGCCCGACCAGGCCCGCGTCGGCCGCGCCGTGGACCTGGTGGACGGCGGCACGGACCTGTCCGAGGTGTTCGAGCGCGACAACGGCGCGCGGCTGATGATGGGGCTCACCATCGAGATCGCGATTCAGCAGAAGATCAACGCGTTCCTCATCTTCGAGGGGTCGCCCTTCGGTGCCGAGCGGGCCGCGTTCACCGACGTCTTCAACACCACGATGCTCGAGGACGACCCCGAGACCTACATCCAGCTCGGCGCCACGTATAAGTTCTAGAGGCTATTCGACCAGCGCTGAGAACAGCTCGGTCAAGCCGCTCTCATCGTGGTTCGCGCGGTAGAGCACTCGAGTGCCGTCGTTGGCCAGCGCAAAGTCGAGCACCCGGGCGTCCGGCGGCAGGGCGTCGTTGAGCATCAATACGTCGCCGCCGGCGGCGTTGGCGCTGTACAGACCGGTCTGGCCCTCCGACGTCGCGCGAAACACGACCCGGCTGCCCGACTCGACGAAGCGGGCAGCCTCGACGTGCGTACCGGCGGGCAGCGCGTCGGTAAGGTTTGCGGTCTCGCTGCCGTCGACGGCCGCGGTGTGCACCGTCGCAACGCCGTCGATCGCGCGCAGGAAACACACTCTCGTTCCGTCGCGATCGATCTCGAAAGCCTCGATGGACGAGGTCGATGCGCCGGCGGGAGCTTCCGCGTTGAGCCTGATCGCGTCGTCGCCCAGGAGCGCCGCCGAGTACAGCTCGACCAGGCCCGGGGTGTTCTGGTCGGCGCGGTAGACGACCCGCGCACCGTCCGAGCTCACCTGGTAGTCGACCACCGAGCCGCCCGGAGCCATGGCGCCGCTGACCTTGACCGGCGCGCCGCCGGCGGCGAGCGGCACGGCAAACAGCTCGAACTGTTCGTCGACGTCTGCGTCGGCGCGGTACACCAGCCAGGCCCCGTCTCCACTGATCGCAAAGTCTTCGACGTTGCCGCCGGCGACCAGGTCGCCGCTGATTCGAACCGGGTCGCCGCCCTCGAGGGCGACTTTGTAGAGCTCGTGCACGCCGTTGGTGTCCTGGTCGGCGCGGTAAACGACCACCGACTCGTCGGGGGAGATTTCGAACTCGTTGTAGACGTCGCCGCCCGCAACCATGGGGCCGCTGAGCTTGACCGCGCCAACGGTGTCGACGCCCGACAGATAGAGCTCGAAGACCCCGTCCGTGTCCTGGTCGGCTCGGTAGACGACGTCGTTGCCGCTCGGCGTCACGACGAAGCGAACCACGTCGCCGTCGGGGCTGAGCTGGCTCAGGGTGAGCACCTCGCCGCCGTCCACCGGCGCGCTGAAAAGCTCCAAGAAGGCGTCGGCAGTGGCGTCGGCGCGATAAATGACGCGCGCGCCGCCGGCCGCGAGCCTCCAGCCCCCGGCGACATTGCCTTCGGCGACCAGCGGCGGGGTCAGGTTGACGGCGGGGCCGCCCTCGAGCGGTGCCGCGTACATCTGGTTGCCCTCGGTCGGGCCCCCGTTGGTTCGGAACACCACGTGGGTGCCGGTGGGCTGGAAGTCGCCGAACAGGCCCTCGCCTTCGGACAGGCCGAGATCGAGCGGCGCGCTGCGGCCGCCGCCCGCCTCGACGACGAACAGCTCGAACACGTTGTCCAGGAGCTCGTCGGCTCGATACACGACCCGCGAAGCGTCGGGGGTTGGCCGGTACTGGTGCACCGCACCAGCGGCCTGCAGCGGGCCGTTGAGGCGAAGTACCGCCGGCATGACCTCGGTCGCAGGGGATGTTTTGCAGGCGTCGAACGCGCAGGCTCGCACGCGGTAGGCGTACGCGGCGCGAATGTCGATAGCGTCGTCTGCAAACGCGAACTCGACGTCCGCAGCGACGTCGACAAAGCCGGTGCCGTCGGTGTCGCGCTCGAGCACGTAGCTTTCGGCGCCGGCGAGCTCCGTCCAGGTCACCTCGTGACGGCCGGCCCGGCTCACGTGGACGGTGGGCGCTCTGAGCGACGTGTTGCCGGGTGGGGCCGGATCCGGCTGCGGTGCCGCATCGGGCGCGTCGTCGCCATCGCCGGTTTCGTCGGCGACGTCGGCCACGTCGCCAAGGCTGCCGTCGCAGGCCATCGCGCCCGCGAGCAGGCCCGCGACGAGCAGCGCGACGAGCTCGCCTCCGGCCGGTCGGTCTAATCTCTTGCGTTCGTGCGTGTAATTTTGCACACGCTAATGATAGGGGTAGAACGCAGAGCGGCGAAGGGCAAACGAGCTAGTCGCCGCGGGGTTTGCGGGTCGATCCAGGTGCGAGGGTGCCGGGCTCTGTGGGGGTAGGTGCGAGCGGAGGCGCGTCAGTCCTGGCCTGTTCGCTGGCGCATGTTCGCTCGCGCCGCCTCCAGGGTGCCCGCGCGCTGGCGGGCGCGATCGACGAGCTGTGGCGGAAAGCCGACGTGGCCCAGGAGCGCAATGGCGTTGCGCGTGTTCGAGACGCCTTCGCGCAGGCGGTAGTCGAAGCTCAGGCCATCTTCGTCGATGGTTTCGGCCAGGTGGACGAGGCGGAACCCGGCGCCAACGGCGTCGCAAATCTCCAGGTCGTGGGTGGCGGCGATGACGATGTCGCCCGCCGCCAAATGCAGCAGCACTTCGCTGGCGGCCGCCACGCGCTCGGTGGGGTTCGTGCCGCGAAACAGCTCGTCGATGACGAACAGGTGGGTGGGCGTCGCTTCCCCGGCCGCCCGCACGAGCCGCAGGACGGACTCGAGCTCGTCCAGGTAGTAGCTTTTGCCGGCCACGACGCTGTCGAGGGAGTCGACCGACGACACGACCCGCAGGTAGGGAGTCTCGAACGCCGACGCGCAGGCGATGCCCAGGCCCTGGGCCAGCACGCTGTTGACCGCCAGCGCCTTGAGAAAGGTCGACTTGCCGGACATGTTCGAACCCGTGACCAGCAGACTCTGCTCTGCAAGCGTCAACGAGTTGCCCACGGCGTTGTCGACCAGCGGGTGGCACAGGTTCTCCACGCGCAGCTGTCGACCGCCGTCGGTCAGTCGGGGCGTGCACCAGACGGGCCACTCGGCTCGCAGCGCGGCAACGGACTGCGCCGTATCGATGCGACCAATCAGCAGGTAGAGCCGCTGCAGCTGGGGCCGGAGGGCGTCGATGCGATTGCGCAGGCCAAAGAACGCGACCGCGTTGAGCAGGAACACGTTGCGCACGTAGTCGGCCAGGTCCAGCGGGTCGCGCAGGGAAAGCCAGAAGACCCCCTGGGCCAGGCCGCGGGTGCCGTCGAGCTGCGTCCGCACGTCGGCCGCGAAGTGGTCGAGGCCGTCGCCGGAAAGCTCGGCGAGGCGCCGGCCCGCGCGGAGCATTCGCCCCAGCGAGCCGAGCCGGGCGACCGACCCCAGGTACTTGCCCTGGTAGTACAGGTCGGCGGCGAGGTTGACGAACAGCACGCCGATGGCCGCGAGCCAAAGCGCCGGGATGAACACCGCGAGCAGCGCGGTCGCCGGCAGCAGGCAGGCCCAGCCGACCAGCAGCCACAGGGGGAGGCCCGGCGACGGTAGCTCGCGCCAGAGCAGGCCCGGCAGTCGCCAGTCGAGCTCGTCGGAAAATCCCTCGAGGGTCACCTGAACGGCGACCCGCGCGTCCGGGTCGTTGGCCATCGCGTCCGCGAGCTCGATGAGCGGCTCAGCGGCGGCGGCCCCGGTGGCCGGCGTTGCCGTTGCCCAGTACAGGTACTGGGAGCCCGGAGGACAAACCGTTCGATCGATGCCGGCGCACACCTCGTCGAGGTCGAGGTCGCCGCGGGTCCGGCGGTCGAGGGCAAAGCGGCCCTCGGCGTCGTCGCCCGAGAGCTCGTCGACGAGCCGGGCTCGGCCTCCGTCGGGCACGATGCGCCGCCAGGGGGTTCCCCAGCGGGCGCGAAATCGCGCTGCGCGGCCGCCGTTTGCGCTGGAGTTGGTCCTGGGAGCGCCCACGCCCTTAGCCTAGCGCGCCACCAGCCGCTCGCGCCCTTCGCCTGGCGCGCCGCCAGGCAGCGCCGGGGAGAGCCGGGACTACGGTTCGGTGCCGAAAGCGGCGTCGATCTCGACGACCTGGTCCTGGTCGGTCGTGAGCGCCGCGTCCCAGGTCCCGAGGCGTTCGCCGGCCGAGCCGCCGAGAGCGTCGACTTCGAGGTTGGGCTCGGCATCGCCGACCGGGGCCGAGCCGGCCAGGGTCAAGTCGAGCGCGCTGCCGTCGAGCACGGGGGGCCAGGCCGCGAGCTCCGCGTCCGCGGCCAGCGCCCCGGCCGGGCATGCCGCGGCCAGGCAGTCGCTGCCGAGGGCGGCGGCTTCGCAGGCAAGCTCGCTCACCCCGCCGCACGACATCTCGGTCGGGCCCTGCACCGAGGTGAGCAGCGCGGTGCCGAGCGACGGCAGCTGTCCTGCCAACCCCGCGGGGGCCAGGGCGAGGGCATCGAAGGCGGTTGCCTGGGCGCTGCCGAGGCGCAGGGAAAAGCCGTGCTCGCCCACGGTGGCGGTTTCGAGAGTGAGCACCAGGGGCACCTGGCGCGCCTCGATGACCGGTCGCGGGCTGGCGGTCAGGTCGACCGTCGCCGTTTGATCCGCCGTGGCGAACGCGACCTCGGAAAGGGTGTGCCGCGCTCGACCGCCGCCGTCACCGGCGATTCGGCTGCGCAGGCTCGCCCCCGCGAGCACGTCCTGGCGCGCTCCAAGCAGGCTGGCGAGGGCCGAACCGGTGGGAAACGACCCGCCCGCCGCCACGGCGGCCGTGAGCTGCTGGTCGAGGGACGGGCCGCCGCCGTCGCCCTGCGCCGCGCGGCAGCCGTCCGGGCCCAGGGCGCCGCGAGCCGCCTGGAGCGCCTCGATGTCGGGCGTGGTCGTGACGACGCGACAGTCACTCGGGTCGCCCTCCGAGATGGCGAGGGCGTCGATCGCGCAGTCGAGCAGCAGCTGTCCGGGCCCGGCCGGGCAGGCGAGCACGTCCCACGGCTGTTCGGCACCGCGTTCGCGAACGAGGGCGGCGGCGGCGGTGGTGTCGAGGCTGGTGACCAGAGGGAGTCCCACGGTCGGCAGGGCGAGGGGCAGGTCTTCGATCGAAATGCCGAGCTGAACGGGTCGCCCCACCAGCACCTGATCGGCTCCCAGCCCGACGCAGCCCCCGGCCAGCGGCGCGCCGTCGCGCTCGGCGCTGGCGATGACCACCACCGTGTACGCGCGCAGCGCGATGACCAGCGGGACTTCGATGGTCGGATCGTCCGCGCCGGCCGAGCGCCGGGGAAAGACCGTGCCCGGCGGGGCTCGCAGGTCGATGTCGGCGCATCGCACCTGGTCGCGCAGGTACATGCGCAGCTCCAGGGACGCAAGGTCGTCGCGCTGGCCCCTGTAGTCCAGGGCCACGTCGAACGTGATGAACCCCTGGTCCGAGACCGCGACGAAAAACGTCGCCGGCGACGCGGACTCGGCGCTGGCGGTCACGCGAAAGTTCACGCTCTGGGCGCCGGCCACGACCCCGATGGACGCGACGCCGTCGTCGTCGGTGACGGCGGATGTGGCCGAGAGGGTCGAGCCCCCGGTGTTTTCGCCGGTGCCGACCAGGAAATCAAAGTTCACCGTGGCGTCGGCAATGGGGTCGCCGCCGCTGTCCCGGTAGCGCACGGCCAGGGTGCCGGATTCGCCAAACGTAAGCCCCACCGCGCCTTCGTCGGGCTCGAGCACTTCCAGGCTGGCGTTGTCGAAGGTCCCGTCCCCGTCGCCGGTGGTGGTCGTATCGCCGCCGCCGTCGTCGTCGCCGCAGGCGCCAACCACCACCGCGAGGGCAGTTATCCACAGGACACGGGTAAGCAAAACGTAAGTCTTTCGGGCCCTGGCGCGGGGACCCCGGCCAGGCCCAACTGAAGGCTACCGCGGATCAGAGGGATTCGGTACAGATCGAGATGATGGCGCAAGAGTTTACGCACCTTCACCTGCACACCCAGTACAGCCTGCTCGACGGCGCCATTCGCATGCAGGACCTGTTTCCCCGGGTTGCCGAACTCGGCATGGACGCGGTGGCGTGCACCGATCACGGCAATATGTTCGGTGCGGTTGATTTCTACACTCGCGCCAAAAAGCACGGCGTCAAGCCGATCTTTGGCTGCGAAACCTACGTCGCCGCGTCGGACCGGTTCGACCGCACCAATCGCCGCAGCTACCACCTCATCTTGCTGGCCAAGAACCAGGCCGGCTACAAGAACCTCCAGTACCTCAACTCAATGGGGTACCTCGAAGGCTTCTATTACAACCCGCGCATCGACCGAAAGCTTTTGGCCGACCACTCCGAGGGGCTCATCGGTCTGTCGGCGTGCCTGGGCGGCGAGGTCGCGCAGACCTACGAGAAGATGGGCCAGGCCGCGGCCGAAGAGGTCGCGCTCGAGTACAAGAACATCTTCGCCGAAGGCGACTACTACCTGGAGATGATGCCGAACGGCCTGCCCGAGCAGGACGAGCTCAACGACACCCTCGGCAAGATGGGGCCCAAGCTCGGCATTCCCCTGGTGGCGACCAACGACTGTCACTACGTCGAAAAGACCGACGCCCGGGCCCAGGAGATCCTGCTGTGCATTCAGTCCGGCAAGACGACCGCCGACAGCAACCGCCTCAAACACGACGTCGACTCCTACTTCATCAAGAGCCCGTCGCAGATGAACGACGGGCTGGGCCAGTACCCGGAGGCCCTCGAGAACACGGTCAAGATCGCCAACCAGTGCAACGTCGAGCTCGACCTCAACAGCACCTACTACCTGCCCAAGGTCCGCACGCCCGAAGGGCACACGCCCGACTCGTACATCGAAAAGGTCGCCCTCGACGGCATGCACGCCCGGCTCGAGGAAAAGAAGCGCAAAGGCGAGGCCTTCGACTACGACCAGTACAAAGAGCGCCTCTACCACGAGCTGGGCATCATTCGCTCGATGGGGTTCTCGGACTACTTCCTGATTGTCTGGGACTTCATCAACTGGGCCAAGCAGCACAGCATCCCCGTTGGGCCGGGGCGAGGCTCGGGCGCCGGATCGCTGGTCGCCTACTCGATGACCATCACGGACATCGACCCGCTGCCGTTCAAGCTGCTGTTCGAGCGCTTCCTCAACCCGGAGCGCGTGAGCATGCCCGACTTCGACATCGACTTCTGCATGAATCGCCGCGACGAGGTGATCAAGTACGTGCAGAGCAAGTACGGCGAAGATCGGGTTGGGCAGATCGCAACCTTTCACCAGCTCAAGGCCCGCGGCGTCATTCGCGACATCGCTCGAGTCATGCAGATGCCGTACGCCGAGGCGGACAGGCTCGCCAAGCTCGTGCCCGACCCGGTGCAGGGCAAGTCGCCGCCGGTGATGGAGGCCGTGGAAAAAGAGCCCGAGCTGCGAAAGCTCTACGACGGCGGCGGACAGCCGCGCGAGCTGCTGGACATCGCGGCTTCGCTCGAGGGGCTCAACCGCCACGTCGGCATGCACGCTGCCGGCGTCGTCATCGGCGAAAAGCCGTTGTGGGAGTACGTGCCCTGCTTCAAGGGCAAAGACGGCGAAATCGTCACGCAGTTCTCGATGAGTCACGCCGAGATGGCGGGGCTGGTCAAGTTCGACTTTCTCGGGCTCAAGACCCTCACGGTTATCGACACCGCGCTGCGCCTGATCAACCAGCAGCGCGAAGCTGCCGGCGAGGAAGCTCTCGACATCCGCATGATCGATATCGAAGACCCAAAGGTCTTCGACATGATTTCCCGCGGCGACACCACGGGCGTGTTTCAGCTGGAGTCGTCGGGCTTTCGAGAAATCCTCAAGAAGCTCAAACCCGACTGCCTCGAGGACATCGTGGCCGCCGTGGCGCTGTATCGACCGGGACCCCTCGAGGGCGGCATGGTCGACGACTTCATCGAGCGAAAGCACGGTCGCAAGAAGGTCGAGTACCCGCACCCGGCGCTCGAAGACATCCTGCGCGACACCTACGGGGTCATCGTGTACCAGGAGCAGGTCATGCAGATTGCCCAGGCGCTGGCTGGCTACAGCCTCGGCGCCGCCGACCTGCTGCGTCGCGCCATGGGCAAAAAGAAGGTCGAGGTCATGGAAGAGCAAAAACGGCTCTTTCTCGCCGGCGCCAAGGAGCGTGAGGTCGACCCCAAGACGGCCGAGTACATCTTCGACCTGATGGCAAAGTTCGCCGGCTACGGTTTCAACCGCAGCCACTCGGCGGCCTACGGCTGGGTCACCTACCAGACGGCCTTTCTCAAGCGGCACTACCCCCACGAGTTCATGGCCGGCCTGATGTCCTGCGATCAGGACAACACCGACAACATCGTCAAGTTCATCGCCGAGGCCCGGGCCATGGGGCTCACAGTGGAGCGGCCCGACGTCAACGAATCGGCTGCCGACTTCACCGTGGTGCCGGGCGATGACGACAAGGTCATTCGCTTTGGGCTCGGGGCCGTGCGCGGCATCGGCGCCGGCGCCGTGGAGAAGATCCTCGAGACGCGCAACGAAGACGACGCGTTCGCCTCGGTGTACGATTTTTGCGAACGGGTCGACAGCAGCAAAGCCAACCGCCGGGTTCTCGAGGCGCTGGTCAAGTCTGGTGCGTTCGACGGGCTTGGCGACGAAGACCTGCACCGCGCGCGGGTGTTTGCCGCGCTCGATCTGGCCATCGATCGCGGCGCGAAGGCCCAAAAGGACCGCAAATCGGGCCAAACGAGCCTGTTTGGCATGCTGGCCGGCCCCGAGCCGGCAGCCGGAAGCGGCGGCGCGCCCTCTGACGAACGCTACCCGGAGGTCGACGAGTGGTCGGCCAAGCAGCTGCTCGCGTTCGAAAAGGAGTGCCTCGGGTTCTACATCTCCGGGCACCCGCTCGACCGATACCGAGCCGACCTAACCCGCTTTGCGTCGGCGACGACGGCCGACTTCATCGAAGGCACGCGCGGTCCCGGCGAGGTCTCGATCGGCGGCGTCGTGACTGCGTACCGCGAGCGACCGACTCGCCGCGGCGACGGCAAGATCGCGTTCTTCCAGCTGGAGGACGCGCACGGTCAGCTCGAGGTCATCGTGTTTCCAAAGACCTTCGCAAACCTGCGCGAAGTGCTGGTAAGCGACGAGCCGCTTCTGTGCGGCGGCAAGGTCGTCGACGAAGGCGAGGGCGGAAGCCACGAGTGGAAGATGCTTCTCGAAAAGGCGGTGCCGCTCGCGGAGCTGCGCAAGACGCGCACGTCGGCCATTCACATCCACCTGAACGCGGACACGGTGCAGCCCACCCAGCTCGACGAGCTCAAGCAGCTGCTCGAACGCTCGCGAGGCAAGTGCTCCACCGTATTGCACCTGCGCATCCCGCAGCGATCGGAGACCATCGTGCCCCTCGACCAGCAGTACGCGGTCGCGGCCACCGACGAGTTTCTCGCGCGACTCGAGCGGCTTTTCGGCGAGCGGGTGGCCGTGCTGGCCTGATGGCGCACTGCCTGCGCGTTTTTTCCGAGGCGTGTGACCGAGTACGCAGCGTTCGCTGATCGACCCACTTTGGGGGACCGAACCGGCGCTCCGACCCCGAAAGTGGCGTTTGTGAAGTTGCGGACGCGACGAAAGTTCTTACGATAGGGCTTCGAGAGCGGGGAGCCGACGCTCGTGGGGTTGCAGTCGGTAGCGTTCACGCCTAGTCTCCGCCGGCTTGTTGGCCCACTTACGGTCGACGGCTGCACCGTAACCATCCGATGCAAAGGTTGCTACAGACCAGCGCGGTTGTCGCCGCACTGTGCGTAACCATCCCGGCGCTCGCCGAGCGCGACGACGGGAAGGCGCGCTCGGCCGTTTCGGCGACTCGGTCGCGCCCGGTGGGCGAGGGGGCCACGCGTGCGCCGTCTCGCGACGCAGCCGGCGAAGTCTCCCGCCGGGTCGACGCGGACCTCGATGCGCTCGGGGCGTGGTTCGAAGGTTCCCCGGTCGGCCATCGAGCCGACGCTCAGCGCAACCGCAAGCGCCGAACCGATCGCCGCGAGCGCGAGGTGCTGGCTCGGTTCGAAGCCACCCAGCGCGGCCGATTCGACGACGACATCGCCGGCGCCGCGAGGCTTTGGGATGTCGATCCGTTCTTGCTCAAGGGGCTGTTGCTCACGGAGTCGAGACTCGACCCGAAGCTCATTGGCGACCGCATCTATCGACAGGTGAAGGGACGGCGCGTCGCGGTCGGCGGCGGCGCTCGCGGCATCGCGCAATTCACGTCGATGGGAATCGCCGCGGTTAACGAAGCGCGCGGCAAGCGACACCGCGCCGGTGAGCACGTGCACGCGTTCGCCGACGCCGACGTGTGGAAGCCGCGCGCTGCCATCTACGCCTCGGCGGAGCTGTTGCGCCACTACATCGATCGCTTCGGCCGAGACGGCGGCATCACCGCCTACAACAGTGGCCCCTATGGCGGTCGCCTCGTGCAGAAACACGGGTTTCACAAGGCACGCCGGGCCGGATTGTTGCGCACCCACGGACGCACGGTGTTGCAGGGCCATCGGTTCTTGACGAACGTGCTCAACCGGACGAATCGCCTGCGCCGCCGGGCCAAGCTGCGGCCGCTGCCCATGCCGCGCGACAACGGTCCCGGGTGGCTCAAGAAGCTCGAACGCCTCGAGCGGCTCGAGAAGAAGAAACGTCGACGCTCGCGGCGTTCGTCCTAGTTTCTGGCAAGTTCACTGGCGCGTCCGTCGCGCCTGTAGCCGCTTGTCCCGCGGCGCGGGCGAAAACGCCGCACGCGCGTCCAACGGAGACGTGCCGGCTGACGTACTGTCGGCCCATGAAGCGAACGCTCCGGTTGGTTGCAGCCGCCTGCGCGCTGGGTTGGGCCGCGCCGCCAACGGCGGGCGCGCAGCAAACGCCCCCGGCCAGTGGCGCGCCCACGGCCGCGCCGGCCGCTGAGCCTCCGGCGCCCGCGCCGCCGGCCGCGCCGGCCGCCGAGCCTCCGGTCGCCGCCGAGGGCATGCCGGCAGACGGGGGCCCTCGCAGCCTGGCGCTGGTCGTGTCCGGCGGGGTGTCTCTCGGTGCCTACGAGGCCGGGTGGGTGCACTACGCGAGCGAGGCGGGCAAGCAGATGCCCGGGCGGGTCGATCTGAAACTCGTCGCGGGCGCCTCCGCCGGGTCGGTCAATTCGCTGGTGGTCGCCATGAACCACTGTCTGCCCAAAACGCCCGACCCGCAGGACTCGGTGGCCTGGAGCGCGTGGATACCGATCGGGTACGAGTCGCTGTTCGTCGAGGAAGAGGTCTCGGGGATCAACATGTTCTCGCGGGCGCCGCTGCTCGAGGCCGGTGAACGGCTCTGGAAGGTCTGGCGCGGCGGGCTTCGACAAGGTTGCGACATCCTGCTCGCGGTGAGCACGACTCGTTTCGACCCGATCAACATCGCCTTGGCAGAAGACCTGACCGTGCCGCGGCAGGAGGAGAAGTTCGTGCTGCGGATTCGCGGCCGCGGCCCTGGCCGCGCGCCGATGCTCAGCAACTACATCGACCCCGACGTACCGGTGCCGCAGCCCAAGCTGCGAATCGTGCCGGACGCCGAGGGGACCGGGCGCGCGGCGCGGGAGAACTTCGAAAACCTTCGCGACCTGTTGTTCGCCTCGGCCGCGTTTCCCCTGGCGTTTTGGCCCCAGGTTCTCAGCTTCTGCTTGACCGACCCCAATGCCGTGGGGACCGACTATTGCCAGAAGGCCCAGTACCGGCGGTTCTTCATCGACGGCGGCGTGTTCGACAACAACCCGCTGCGACTGTCCCTGGACCTCGCGCGACGGGGTTTGCGCAGGGACGCGACCGGCCGAAGCCACTGGCGAGACCTGCGCGAGCCGGAGCAACTGGGGGGCGTGCCCGACGACGACATGCTGTTTTTCTACCTGGACCCGGACACCGCCGCGTTCCCGGTGGGGCAGAGCGAAGTCATCACGTCGGAACAGCCCGCGGTGCTGCCTCTCGCCGGGAGGTTGCTGTCGGGCTTCGCCAACACCGCGCGAGCGAAGGAGCTGTATCGCCTGGCGGAACGGGAAAAGAAGCTGTCGTCGCGCATGAGACTCACCCGCAATCACTACCCAACGATGAGTGGCTTGCTGGGCGCCTTCATGGGCTTCTTCGAGCGGGACTTTCGCGAGTTCGACTTCTATCTCGGCATGTACGACGCCTACCTGGAGGCCGGCGGCGATGTCGTCGACCACATGCGCTCGGTCGTTGCGAGTGACGAAGCACCCGGCATGCGGCCGCTGCAGTGCATGATCGGTTGGTTCGATTCGAGCGCCGAGGCGCTTCGAGCGAGGTGCAGCGGGCTCGACCGGAACTTCCTGGTCATGCTCCAGGTGGCCATCGACCGGGTTCACTCGGCGTGCCACGACGTCGACGCCGAGACGCTGCCCGACTACACCACGCACCACTGCCGGCGCGCGGCCGAGGGACACGACCGGCCCGTCGTGACGGGCGTCGCCGATATCGGTGGCGAGGTCTTGCGCCGACAAGGGGAAGACGACTTCGCCCACGCAATGCGGTTGCTGGCGGTCTACCAGTTTCACTTTCGCGATCTGGGCCTCGAGCCGCACGAGGCGCGCTACGGGCGCATACGCGTGCGTCGCAAGCTGCTCAAGATGATCCGCTATTTGGCGCGGGCACAGCCGACCTTTGCCGACCGAACCATCGTCGAAACCGCCCTGCGCACGGGCGTCAACGGCATCGCGTACGAGCCGCCCCGGGACTTCGCGTATTTTCTCGCCGGTTCGGCCTTCGAAGTCGGGGCGAGCTTTTTGCCCTTCGACTGGAACCGCAGCTTTCTGCGTTTTCACGGAGCGCTGCAGCTCGTCGACCTCGGCAGCCTGCTCACGCCGAGCGAGGACCTGTTTCGCTTTACGTTGGCCGGGGGACTCGAGCTACATCCCCCGTCGTTTTCCACGCCGGCGCTGCAGTCGTTCGTGGGCGTGCGCGCTGGATACCAGTTCGGGACCGTTCCGGATCGCCTGGGCACCCGCGACTGCACCGAGGAGCGCGCCTTCGGCGACCAGCGCAACTGCAGCCAGTTCGTTCTGCAAAACTACTGGGTGCTCACCGCCATCGACCGCCTGCGTTTTCAGGTCACCTTCGAGTTCTTTCCATTCCCCGAGTCGTACGACGACAAGGGCATCTACGACATCCAGTTCGGCATCGGCTACCAGGTCTTCTAAAACCACGTCTCCGCAGTTCCATCCACGACACCCAGCATGCATCCTCCGCGATGCGCCCTCCTGCGTGCCGGACACAGATAGACTTTGCCTCCTGGGAACCCTCGGCGTCACTCGCCCACTATCCGCCGTCAACCAGTGGGGCCCACGCCCCAGGCAATCCCCGGCAACCAGTGGTCGCCACCGGCCACACGATGCCGACCGAGTCCACGCCCACGCCCGGCAGCCGCGCCGCCTCCACAACAACCTGCCGGCCCACGGGCCGGCACCGACAGAAGCCCCCCCAATTACCACCCGGACCGCGCACACCCCAATCCCGTGCCAAAGGGGCGAAGACGATGGGGGCTGTCCGCGCGCAGTTCGGACCGCACGCGCTGAGGTTCACGCTCGGCACTGAGCCCTGCGCGTCCCCCAAAAGGGTCGGCGGACCGTATGCCTGAGCACGGACAGCCCCCATCGCGTAGCCCCGTGCACCCAGCGAGTCCGGTCCCGAGTCCGAACCCGGTCCCGAGTCCGAGTCCGATCCAGAGTCCAATCCCGAGTCCGAACCGGAGTCCGAACCCGATCCCGAGTCCGAACCCGAACCCGAACCCGGTCCGGAGTCCGAACCCGGTCCCGAGTCCGAACCCGAGTCCGAGCCCGAGCCCGTTTCCCTCGCTCTAGCTGCCCGGTTGGCGCAGGACCATCAGGCGTACCTCGGTCATGTCTTCCATGGCCCAGCGCAGGCCCTCGCGGCCCAGGCCGCTGTCCTTAACGCCGCCGTACGGCATGTTGTCCACGCGCCAGGACGGCACGTCGCCGATGACGACGCCGCCGACGTCGAGCTTGTCCCAGGCTCGGTGGGCTTTGTAGATGTCTCGGGTAAAGACGCCCGCCTGGAGGCCAAACTTGCTGTCGTTGATCTCGTCGAGCGCCGCGTCGAAGTCGCTAAACCGGGTCAGAAGCGCCATGGGGCCAAAGGCTTCCTCGCGATAGGCGTCCTGATCGCGGCCGACGTTTTCGAGAAGCGTGGGCTCGAGCATGGCGCCGTCGCGCTTGCCGCCGCACAGCAGGGTGGCGCCCGCGCCGACGGCGGCCTGGATCCAGCCCTCCAGACGGGTCGCTTCGCCTTCCGAGATCATCGGGCCAATGAAGGTCTTTTCGTCGAGAGGGTCGCCGGCGACGAGCTCCCGGGTCCGGGCGACCAGCTTGTCCCTTAGCTCATCGTAAATGGACTCGTGCGCGATGATGCGCTGGACGCCAATGCAGCTTTGCCCGGACTGGTAGAAGGCTCCGAAAATGATGCGGTCGAGGGCGTCGTCGAGGTCCCAGTCGCGGTCGACGATGACGGCGGCATTGCCGCCGAGCTCGAGCACCACTTTCTTTTTTCCGGCTTTGGCCTTCAGGTCCCAACCGACCCCCGGCGAGCCCGTGAACGACAGCAGTTTCAACCGTTCGTCCACGGTGAACAGGTCGGCGCCGTCGCGGCGCGCCGGCAGGATGGAAAAGGCGCCTCGCGGCAGGTCGGTCTCGGCGAGAGCCTCGCCGATGATGAGCGCGCCGATGGGCGTGCGGCTCGCGGGCTTGAGCACGAAGGGGCAGCCAACCGCGAGCGCGGGCGCGACCTTGTGGGCCGCCAGGTTGAGCGGAAAGTTGAACGGCGCGATGAACGAGCAGGGGCCGATGGGAACCCGCTTCCACATGCCGAGGCGGCCGCTGGCCCGGGAGCTGATGTCGAGGGGCATGACCTCGCCGTAGATGCGCGTGCTTTCTTCGGCAGCGACCCGAAACGTGTCGATCAGGCGCGACACCTCGCCGCGCGAATCCTTGATGGGCTTGCCGGCCTCGATGCACAGCGCCTGGGCCAGCTCGTCGAATCGCTCGGTGAACCGCTTCACGCAGTGGTTGAGAACGTCTTGTCGCTTGTACGCCGGCCAGGCGGCGAACTCGTCGTTGGCCTCGACGGCCGCCGCGATGCCCTTGTCGATGGCCTCGGGGTCGGCCAGCGCCACGCGGGTCGCCACGTCGCCGGTGTACTTGTTGGTGACGACCAGGTCCTGGTTCGGCGCGATGGGCTCGTTGGCGAGGTAGTAGGGGTATGCGTCCTTGAGCATGACGGCCTCTTAGATAGGGCAGGCGATTTCGCCCAGCCGCTTGGTCAGAAGGTTGTTTTCTCGGTAGTCGATCGGGATAACGACCAGCGAGGGACCGGGCTCTTCATAGGATGCTCGCAACACCGATTCGAGCTTGGCCGAGTCGTCGCAGCGAAATCCGTTCCAACCGAAGGACTCGGCCAGCTTGACGAAGTCCGGGTTGTTGAAGGCGAGGTCGGTGTGCTTGCCGAAGTGGGTTTCCTGTTTCCACGCAATCAGGCCGTACTCGCCGTCGTCCCAGACCAGGCACGTCAGGTTGGCGTTGAGCCGCCGGGCGGTCTCCATCTCCTGCACGTTCATCAAAAAGCCGCCGTCCCCGCACAGAGCCATGACCTTGCGCTCGGGAAAGTTGAGCGACGCCGAAATGGCGCCGGGCAGGGCAAACCCCATCGAGCAGAACCCGTTGGGGATGAGGCACGTGTTGGGCTCGTGGCACTGGTAGTGGCGCGCCACCCACATTTTGTGGGCACCGACGTCGCACAGCAGGATGTCGTCGGGCCCCAGCACCTGGCGCACGTCCCAGATGGCTTTCTGCGGCCGAATGCTGCCCTTCTGGTCGTCGTCTTTGTACTCGGCAAAGTCGTCGAGCATCTGGCCGCGCACCGAGTTTTGCTGGCCGAGATCGAACTCGGGGATGCCGTCCCGGTCGAGGCGTTCGTTGAGCATCCACAGGGTGTGGGCGAGGTCGCCGACGATCTCGACTTCGGCGTGGTAGTGCTCGTCGACCTCTGCCGGCTCGAAGTCGATGTGCACGATGCGCTTGTCGTTGGCCTTGTTCCACAGAAACGGCTCGTACTCGACCATGTCGTAGCCCAGGCTGATAACCAGGTCAGACGCATCGACGGCGCACGCCGTGTAGTCCTTGGACTGCAGGCCTATCGTGAAGAGGCTCTGCTCGGAGTTCATGTCCACGGCTCCCTTGGCCATGAACGTGTTGACGACTCCGATGCCGGTCTTTTCGACGAAGCGGCGCAGCTGGGTGCTTGCGCGCCGGCGAATGCAGCCGTTGCCCGCCAGGATGATGGGCCGCTTCGACGACCGAATGGCGTCCATGGCCCGGTCGACGATCTTGTCGTCGGGTACCGGGCGCCGCATTCTCACCGGCTCGATCGGCGTGCCCTCTACGTCAGCCGCCGCCAGATCTTCGGCGAGCTCTATGTGGCAGGCGCCGGGCTTCTCGGTGGTGGCCAGCTTGACCGCCTTGCGCACGATCTCGGGGATCGTGCTCGGGTTGGAGATGCGGACTGCCCACTTGGTCACCGGCTCGAACATGGCGACCACGTCCATAGCCTGGTGGCTTTCTTTGTGTTGCCGGCGGCTGGCCGCCTGGCCGGTGATGACGATCAGCGGCGCGCGGTCCATGTTGGCGTCGGCCACGCCGGTAATCAGGTTGGTCGCGCCCGGGCCCAGGGTGCCCAGGCATACGCCGGGTTCGCCCGTGAGGCGCCCGTGCGCCTCGGCCATGAACGCGGCGCCTTGTTCGTGGCGACACAGCACGAACTCGATGGATGAGTCCTCGAGGCTCATCATGAAATCGGCGTTTTCCTCTCCGGGAACGCCGTAGATTCGTTTGACTCCCTCGGCTTCGAGGCAGCGAATGAAAAGGTCGGACGCTTTCATCGTGGTCGGTTCCTCCCGCGGGAATTGTGCCGCAGAAGTCGACCGGACATGGACGCGCGCCAGCCAAAGGCGTCGCCTTTCAACAGCTGGTGGCGCTATCCGACAAACCCGGGACTGCGTTTAGTCCCAGCCGGGTGCCAGGAGTGTGGCAATTCGGCTCGGTCGATCGGCGCCCTGTTCGCGCATCCCCTCGGACGCTTCGTCGACCAGACGGGCGCCCTCGTCGCCGCCCATCATCTGGCCGAGACGATACTTCGCGGCGTAGGCGTACATCATCGTGCCGGCGTCCTCGAGCTGGGCGGCCGCGGTCGACAACAGCGACAGCGCCGTGTCGTCGTCGCCCTCGCGTTTGGCGACGCCGGCGAGCAACAGCGGCTCGAGAAGGCCGCCGAGCGGGTAGGGTGACTTGCGGTCGCGGCGGGCGAGCTTGCGCACCGCGGCCAGCTCGGAGGCGGTGGCGTCGGGGCTCGCGAGCAGCAGGCGGCCGTAGAAGATCGTGCTTTCGACGCGTATGTTCTGCAGGCGGTACAGCGTCGACTTGCGCAAGGCCTGGTACAGGGACTTCGCCTGCTGGACGATGGTCGGGTCGCCGGTGTAGGCGGCGATGTCGCACGTGCTGAGAAACAGGTAGTAGTGCTGCAGCAGGATGCCCGTTTCGCTCAGGTCGAACCACTTGTTCTCGGCGGTTGCGAGCGCCCGGCGCGCGCGGTCGGGGCGATCGTCGACGAGGTACAGCAGCGGCAGAAAGGCCGCCGAAAGGCTGACTTCCAGAAACCGGTTGCCGGACCGAGCCGCTCGCGTCGCCTGCGGGTACACCATGTCGCGCAGGTCGTTGTAGTGGCCTCCCCAGCGCAGCGCGAAACAGCGCAAAACCCGCACAATGTCCGCCTCGGCGGCGTTGCCGCGGCCGAGCTCGGCGTAGCGAACGAGTGCCCGGTCGAGGTAGAAGACCGCGTCCTTCCAGTTGCCTTTGAAGAAGAACGACATCCACGCGGACGCAACGTCGACGTACATATGCGCTTCGCTCGACGGGTGTCGCGCGACGAGCTGCTGCATGTGCACGAGGCTGCGGGCGACCCGCTTTTTCCGCCCCATGGCGGCGTCTCCGCCGAGGTTCATGGCCGATGAGCGCAGATACCGGGACGGCTCGGCGCCCTGACGAGACAGGCGCCGGGCGCGGTGCGAAAACAAGAAGCCGCGCATCGAGTCGACCATCGCGAGACCGAGCCCCAGGGAAAACGCCACGTCGTGGCGCACCCGCCGGGTCGGGTCCTCTTTGCCTTGCGACCATCGCACAGCGCCCAGCGCGGCGAGGGTCTCGTGGCCGACAATGCGGGTGACGACGCTTGCGTTGGAACGGGGCCAGTGCAGTCCGGCCTGTCGCGCGAGCTCGGCGGCCGCGCCCAGGCCGTCCTCGAGGAACCCGCCCGTGAGCAAAAGCTCCGTGCGCTGCCGCGCCAGCTCGAAAGCTTCGCCCTCGGGGGCAAGGGCCGCCGCGGCGGCATACGCGGCCGCGGCCTCTCGCGGCCGGCCCGCCGCAGCCAGGGCCTGACCGACGCTGGAATGCATCTGCAGGCGATCGGCGTCTGGCCAATCGTGCAGCTCGAGCGCCAGGCGCCACAGCTCACCGGCCCGATCGAAGTCGAGCGACGCGCGCGCCTCTTCGGCGGCCGCGCGCGCGTGCACAGCGGCGATCGAATGCTCGCCGGCACCGCGGTAGTAGCGGGCCAGGCGAGCCGGACTGCCGCTGCCGCTGGCCTCCAGCGCCGTGGCGAGTTTCGAGCTTCGGCCGCGTCGCTCTTCGTCGCTCAGAGGGGCGACGACCGCTTCGCGAATGCGGTCGTGAAACAGCGCCACGTCGTCGTCGGCGCGTCCACCGGCGGCCCGCACGAGGTTCTGTGCGCGCAACAGGCGGACGTCGCGCGCCAGATCGGCCAGCGGTCGATCGCACGCCGTGGCCAACAGGGCGCGCGTCAATGGCTCGCCGGCGACGGCGAGAAACCGGGCGATCTCGAGGGCTCCGGGGCCGAGCTCCGCGGTGCGCGCCAGAATCATTTCGTCGAGGGTGGCGGCCTCGTGGCCGGACGCGATGGCGCGCGCGAGCTCGGTAGCGAAGTACGGGTTTCCGCGGGCGTCCCGGACCACGGCCGCCAGGCGCTCGTCGGAGAGTTTGCCCTGCACCCGCTGGGCGAGGGTCAGGCAGGTCTCGTCGTCGAACGGCTCGAGTTCCAGCACGTGTGAGTTGCTGTCGAGGTTTTCGAGAAACCCCTCGAGCACCTTCATGCGCTCCGGCTCGTAGTCGCGACTGCACAGCACCAGCATGAGGGGCGGCGCCGCGGGCGGTCGCAAAAGCTCCGCGAGCAGCGCCACCGAGTCGGGGTCGGCCCACTGCATGTCGTCGAGAAAGAGCACGAGCGGGTGCTCGCTGGCCAGGCGGGCGAAGACTTCGCGCAGCGCCGCGTAGGCGTGGGTGCGCAGCGACTGCATGTCTTCCGACGGCAGCGGCGTGACCCGCTGAGCGACCGCGTGGACGCGCTTGAGCACGGGAAAGATGACCGGCAAAAACTCGGGCTGTCGCGGCAACAGGCGCTGGGCATCGCCTCCCCGCAGCTTGCGCCAGTAGCGCGACAGGCCGTCGATCAGGTCGTCCATGGCCGAGTACGGCACGTCTTCGCGCTCAAAGCATTTGCCCTCGAGCACCACGAGGTCGGGATGCTGTTGGCCGAGCTGGCGCACGAACTCGCGAACGAGGCTGGTTTTGCCCATTCCCGACGCGCTCTTGAGAAGCAGCAGCTGGGGTTCGCTTTGGGCGGCGACTTGCTCCCAAACCTCGCGGGCCAGCGCGAGCTCTCGGTCGCGTCCGACGAACAGGTTGGAGTCGCGGCCCCGGCTCGACAGCGACGACTCTCGAGACCCCGTCGCCATGCGCCGCGGTCGCTTTGCGCCGAGGCGCTCGAGCACTTCGGTACCGCTCGGGCGGTCGTTCGGGTCGCGCGCCAGCAGCCGGACACAGAGCTCGTCGAGGTCCTCGGGAACCACCGAAACCAGCTGCCGGGGGGGCGTCGCGGTGCGCTCGTTCTTGAGCTTGACGAGCTGGTACAGGTTGCCGGTAAACGGCACCTGGCCTGTGAGTGCTTCGTACAGGATGACGCCGAACGAGTACCAGTCGGTGGCCGGCGAGAGAGCCTTTAGGCCCGCCGCCTGCTCGGGGCTCATGTACAGCAGCGTGCCCACTGCGCCGCCGAGGGTTTCGGATTCCCGCGCGGCGACGTCGACCGTGAGGCCAAAGTCGAGAATCTTGACGATTCCCTCCGGCGTCACCAGGGCATTCGACGGCTTCAGGTCGCGGTGGACTTTGCCCGCCTCGTGCAGCGCGTGAGCGCCGAGGGCCAGTTGGGGCAGGGTGTCGCGCAGCCGCTCTTCGTCGCACGCCAGCCGCCGGTGAGCCCGGGGCAGAGTCTCGGCCAGGTCGGCCGCATCGTCGACCGCCGGCAGGCCTTCGCGCAGATAGTCGAGGAACTCGATGCCCTCGACGAGCTCCATGGAAAAGTAGGCCTTGTCGTGGGCGACCACGAGCTCGTTGAGGCCGACCAGGTTCGGGTGCGAAATGTTGGAGAGCGACCGAAACTCTTGCTTGATGCGGAACAGGTCGTCCGAGCCGCCGCGCTTAAAGGTCTTGAGCGCCACGAGTTGATCGTCGCGCTCGGTGTCTTGGGCGGCGTAAACCACTCCAAGACCGCCTTCGCCGATCTTGCGAACGATGCGGTATCGCTCGAGCTTTGGAAAGCTCTCCACCCCGATTCCATTCTAACCTCGACCGCCTGGCGCGAACCAGCAGGTGGGACGAGCAGAATCTGGTTCGCCGTGGGCCTGGTTTCGGTCTCAGCCGAGACCGAGCGTGTCGAGGTCGTCGTCGTCGAGGCCGAAGTAGTGCGCGGTTTCGTGCCACAGAGTGATGGCGATTTCTCGCTCGAGGTGGTCGCGACTCCGACACGTGGCCTCGAGATTGGCCTGGTACAGGTGAATCGTCGGCAACTGCGGAGTCCCGAAACCGGTTACCTGCTCCGGCAGGGCTACGCCGGAGAAAAGGCCGAGAAGCCGGGGGTCAATGCCGTCGGCCACATCGCCTTCGCTCGGCCGCGGGGCCACCAGGATGGGCACGTTTTCGAGCAGGTCGCGGGCTCGGGCCGGGAGGTCCGCCAGGGCCCGCTCGGCACACCGAGCGAATGCCTCTTCCGATAGATGCCACTCGGGAGCCTCGCCGCCTTCGTCGAGGTGGCGCACTCGCTGCCAGTTTTCGACCATTGCCGCTCGGTCGCCCCGGCGCTCGGCCACGATGCCCAGGCCGTAGTGGGCGTCCGCCAGGTCGCTCCGCGCCTCCAGGGCCTCGCGATACCAGCCCTCGGCGCCGTCGAGATCGCCAACGCCCAGCGCCAGATCGGCGGTGCGCTTGCGGTGTTCACCGCTGCGCACCGCTTGCGGCCCGAGCTCGGCCAGCTGGGTCAGCGTGTCTTTGGTTTCCTCAACCTCGTCGAGGGCGAGCTCGGACTCGCCGCGCAGCAGAAGGGCCTCGACGAAGTCGTCGTCGAACCGCGCGCACTCGGCGGCGCGCGCGGCAAGTTCGAGGGCCTGGTCGGGGGCCTGGTGGGAATAGAGCAGCAGGTCCGCGCCTTGAAGAAGAGCGAGGGAATTGGTGGGCTCGATGGCGATAGCGGTGCGCGCGTGCTCGAGGGCGAGATCGTCTCTTCCGCGGCCCATGAGGACAGCCGCGCGCAGGCAGTGGGCGTCGGTCGAGCCGTCGTCCATGGTGAGCGCCTCCTCGGACACGCGGTCTGCCGCGTCGAGGTCGCCGCGCGAAAGTGCGCTCCATCCGCGTTCTAGCGCGAGGATGAGGGTGTCGAGCTGGGCGCCAGTCGCGCCGGATCCCGGACCGCCGGGGCCGCCTGGGTCGAACGGATCGAGCATTGCCGACATACTACGCCGCTTTGCGCGCCAAGGCGCGGACCGCTACAGTCGCCGGGTGTTGACCCGCAAGGTCGTTGTGGTTTTTGCTCTCGCGCTGGCCGTTGTGGCGGGCTGCGGCAAGGGCTCCCGAACCCGAACCATGCCCGAGCCGCCGACCAGCGGCGACCCAACCGCGCGCACTCGGTTCGGCGATGCGCGGGCGCTGTTCGAGCGCGACGACACCCGCGACCTGACCGAGGAGTTCGAGTCGATCGCGCGGGAATACCCCGACGACCCCATTGTGCCGTGGGCCCGGTTCTACGCCGCTCGCTCGGCCTTTCGGGCCGAGGCCTATGAAGAGGCCGCTCGAACCCTCGACGAGGTCGCCGCCATTGCCGGCCTCGAGCCGGCGCTGCGCGAGCACGTCGTTTTCTACCAGGGACTTACGGCCGGATACCTGGGCCGCCACGCCGACGCGGTGCAGCTGCTCGCCAACGACGTCGCCATCGACGACGAAGAGCGCGGCGAGCGGCTGGCGGTGCTGGCCGAGGCTCACGGCGCCCTGGGCAACGTCGGCGAGGCAATGGCGAGCTACGAGGCCTGGTTTGCCTTCGCTCGGCCGGCGGAGCGGGCCTATTTGGTTGCGAGGGTCCGTCGGCTGGTCGACGAGCTGCCGGCCGAGACCGCGCTTGCGACCTATTCGCAGCTGGAAGAAAAGACCGGGCCGGGCGCGGCTTTGTTGGCCGAGCGCCTGGCGCGAGAGGCCGCCGAAGCCGGCGACCTGGACCGGGCGGCGGTGCTCAGGGCGGAGACCGCCTCCGCGCGCCGGGCGGCCGGCCTGGCTGACGTGACTTCGGTCGGCAGCGACGAGGGCAATCCGCGGCTGGTGGGCGCCGCACTACCGCTGTCGGGCCGGCGCACGCGCCCCGGCAAGGCGGCGCTGCGGGGGCTGGGCCTGGCCGCCGGAACCTTCGACGCCAGCGCCGGCCGGGGCGTCGACACGTTCGAGCCGGCGGCCGCCCGCGGCGGCGTGCCCGTGCCGTTCGACGTATCGGTCCGCGACTCCGCGTCCCAATCCAGCGCCGCGTCCCTGGCCCTCGAGCGCCTCGCTCGCGAGGGCGCCGTGGCGGTGGTCGGGCCCATGAGCCCGGGCAGCGTTCGCGGCGCGGGGGCTGTTGCCGCGCGCTACGGGCTGCCGATGGTGGCGCTCGATGCAACGGGCGGCGGTGATGGTCGAGCCGTCAGCGGCGTGTTTCACATCGCCATTTCGCCGGTAGAGCGGGCTCGGCGCCTGGCGCGTCACGCCATCGAGGCGGGCCGGCGCCGGTTCTTCATCCTGTCCCCCAACATCGACTACGGTCGCACCACCTCCGCGGCGTTCGCGGCCGAGGTCGAGGCTCTGGGCGGCACGGTGGTGATTCAGAAGTCGTACGACGCGCGGACCACGGCCTTTACGGCGCTGATGGAAGAGGTCGCGGGCAAGCCGTGGGACACGATGTTCGTGCCCGACACGGCCCGGCGCCTGGAGCTCATCGTCGCCGCGATGGCGGCGGCCAACTTGATGGTGAGCCCGGCCGGCACGCGCAAGGTCAAAAACGGTCGCCCGGTCATGCTGCTGTCGACCGCCGAGGCCGTCGATCGGCGCTACCTGCGCGGGTCGGGCCGGTACAGCGTGGGCGCCGTGTTCGCGCCCGGGTTCTACGCCGACCTTCAGGACCCGCGCACGGCCGAGTTTCGGTCGCGATTCGTGGCCTCGTACGGGGAAGAGCCGACCTACCTGGCCGCCTACGCCTACGACGCGGCCCTCGTGGTGCGCAGCGCCGTCGAGGCCGGCGCTGCCAGCCGCGCCCAGGTCCGGGCCGCCCTGGGTACCGCCACGGTCCAGGGACTGACCGGGGCCATCCGGTTCGATGGAACCGGCCGAAGGGCGGACGACGGCTTGCTCTACGTGGTCGGGCGCTCGGGCGGCGAGTACCGAATCCGGGCCCAGAGGTAGGCCCGTTTGGGCCCCAGGGCGCGTTCTGCCGGCGGCCCGAGGGAATTGAGAATCTCGGTCGTTGGCGAGCCGCCGCGGGATCGAGTACAACCCGGGGCCTGATGCGAATGTCTCGGGCGTTTACGCCCACGCTCAAGGAAGTCCCGGCCGACGCTCAGGTCGTGAGCCACGTGTTCATGATCCGCGGCGGCTTCATTCGGCGCGTCGCTGCCGGCGTGTACAACTTTCTCCCGCTCGGCTGGCGAGTCATCAACAAGATCGAGCGGATCATCCGCGAGGAGCTCGACAAGGCCGGCGCCCAGGAAGTCCTGATGCCGGCGGCGGTGCCCGCCGAGCTGTGGCAGGAAACCGGTCGCTGGCAGAAGTACGGCCCCGAGCTGCTCCGGTTCAAGGACCGCAAGGGGGCCGACTTTTGCTTCGGCCCCACCCACGAAGAAGTCATCGTGGACATGGTCCGCCGCGAGGTGAAGTCGTACCGGGACCTGCCGCTGAACCTCTACCAGATTCAGGGCAAGTTTCGCGACGAGCTGCGGCCGCGCGCCGGGCTCATGCGCGGACGCGAGTTCATCATGAAGGACGCGTACTCGTTCGACGTGGACCTCGAATCGGCGCGCAAGAGCTACCAGGCGATGTACGACGCCTACGGGCACATTTTCTCCCGTTGCGGGCTGTCGTTTCGCGTCGTCGAGGCCGACACGGGCGCCATTGGCGGCGACATGTCGCACGAGTTCCAGGTGCTCGCGTCTTCCGGCGAGGACACCCTGGTCGCCTGCGACGGCTGCGACTACGCAGCCAACGTCGAGCAGGCCGAGATGGCGGCTCCCGCGGCCGACGAGGCGCCGGCCGACGGTCCGGCCCTCGAGTCGGTGGCGACCCCCGGCAAGAAGACCATCGACGAGGTCGCCGACTTTCTGGAGGTGCCGGCGTCGCGCCTGGTCAAGACGCTCATTTACGTCGCCGGCGGCAAGGCTATTGCCGTGTGCGTGCGCGGCGACCGCACCGTCAACGAAGTGCGGCTCAAAAAGGTCGTCGGCGCCGATGAGCTTTTCGCGGCCGGCGACAAGCAGGTCACCGAGGCAACCGGCGCGCCGGTCGGGTTTGCGGGCCCGGTCGGCCTCGAGATTCCGGTGTACGCCGACGTGGAGCTTCAAGGTCTCAGAGGCGCGTACTGCGGCGGCAATGCGGCCGACGTGCACCTGGGCAACCTCGATATGGCCCGCGACGTGCCGTCGGCGACGTTCGACACCCTGCGGGCGGCCGGCGCCGGCGATCGCTGTGCGCGCTGCGATGACGGCGCGTTCATGGTCGAGCGCGGTATCGAAGTCGGCCACGTGTTCCTGCTGGAGCGCGTTTACACCGAGCCGATGAAGGCCACGGTGCTGGGCGAAGACGGCAAGCAGGCTGTCATGGAAATGGGCTGCTACGGCATCGGCGTGACCCGGGTGGCCGCCGCCGCCATCGAGCAGAACCACGACGAAGGCGGCATCCTCTGGCCGCTTTCCATCGCTCCGTACGAAGTCCACCTGCTGGCACTACAGCCCAAGGACCAGGGCGTCATGGATGCCTGCGAGCGCCTGTACAAAGAGCTGGGCGACGCCGGCCTCGAGGTGCTGTTCGACGACCGCAAAGAGCGCCCCGGCGCCAAATTCGCCGACGCGGACCTCATCGGCATTCCCCTGCGCATTGCCGTGGGCAAGCGGACCCTGGGCGAGGGCGAGGTCGAGTTCAAGTGGCGAGCCGACGCCGAGGCCAGTCGAGTTCCGGTCGAGGACATCGTTGGCAAGGTGGCCGAGCTGGCTCGAACCGAGAAAGAACGCCTGCGGAGGCTGGGAGCATGACATTCGATCCAGGAAACCGACTCATCGTCGCCGTAGACGTGCCGGGGCTCCCGGCGGCGGAGGCTCTTGCCAACACCCTCGGCGGCGCGGCGTCGTGGCTCAAGGTTGGTCTCGAGCTGTTCTGCGCCACGGGGCCGGACATCGTCGACCGCATGCGGCAGACCGGAGCGCGGGTCATGCTCGACCTCAAGCTGCATGACATTCCCCACACCGTGGCGCGGGCGACCGCGCAGGTCGCATCGCTGGGGGCCGAGCTCGTGACGGTACACACCGGCGGCGGTCCGGCCATGTTGCGAGCCGCCGTCGAGGCAGCGCGGTCCGGCAGCGGAGACACGGAGACGCGTGTTCTCGGCGTCACCGTGCTCACGTCCATGGACCAGACCGACCTGCAGGCCGTGGGCGTGCCCGGCGCGCCGCGCGACATCGTTTTGCAGCGCGCCAAGCTGGCCATCGAATCGGGATGCCACGGCGTCGTCGCGTCGCCGCACGAGGCGGCGGCTGTGCGCGCCATCGCGCCGGACGGCTTTTTGGTCGTCACCCCCGGCGTGCGGCCGGCCGGCGCGGACGTTGGTGACCAAAAGCGCGTCATGACGCCGAGCGAGGCTCGGGCCGCGGGGGCCGACCTGGTGGTTGTAGGCCGCCCCGTGCGTGACGCCGACGACCCGAGCGACGCGGCGCGCGCCATCGCCGCCGAGCTAGCGCAGGGATGACCCGGGCACGACGTTGGAGCGCGCCGCCACGGCGGCGCCCGGGAGCGCGTGGCCGGTAAGCGATCCGATAGCGGGCAGGGCGTCGCCGGGCGCACGGTGTACGGCATCGGCCCGGTGCGCGAACTGCTGCGAGCGCGGTCCAGCAGCGTAAGCGTGCTGTTCGTGAGCGACGCGGCCGTGGGCAAGCGTGGCCGAGGTCCCGCCGGCGACGTGGCGGCGGAGGCGGCCCGCATCGGCATTATCGTCGAGGCCAAGCCGCGCGCCGAGCTCGACGCCCTCGTCGAAAAAGGCGCCCGCCACCAGGGGCTCGTCGCCGTGGCCGGCGAGTTCGAGTACGCCGACATCGACGATGTCGTCGACGCCGCGGAAGGCCGTGGCGAATCGTCGCTGCTCGTCGCGCTGGACGGAGTCCAGGATCCGCACAACCTGGGCGCCATCGTTCGCACCGCCTACCTGCTCGGCGCTCACGGAGTTGTGGTGCCGCGGGACCGGGCTGCGCGGGTGACGCCGGTCGTTACCAAGTCCTCGGCGGGGGCCACCGAGCACCTGCCCATCGCCCAGGTGGGCAACCTGGTCCGGGCCCTCGAAGACCTGAAGCAGCGCGGCGTGTGGGTCGCGGGACTTGCCGCCGGGGACGGGGCCACGCCCCTTTGGCAGTTCGATGCCACCGGTCCGATCTGCATCGTGCTCGGCGCCGAAGGCAGCGGCATGCGGCGGTTGGTCGCTCGCACGTGCGATTTTCGCCTGGAGATTCCCATGGTGGGGGCGGGCGTCGGGTCGTTTAATGTGAGTGTGGCTGGTGCGTTGGTGCTTGGTGAGGTGGCTCGACAGCGGGCGGCGGCTGCTGGGGCTGGGGCTGGGGAGTAGGTCGAGTGGTTGAGAGCCGTTCTGCTTGGTTGGGCGGGATGGCTTGGTCGAGAGTGATCGCTTTGTCGATCGCGATCGCTTCGTCGAGCGTGGCTGAAGAGTAAGGACTCGTTGGGCTGAGCGGGGCTACGCGATGGGGGCTGGCCGTGCTCAAGCATACGGTCCGCTGATCGCTGGCGTTTGGCGCAGGGCGTTGTGCCGAGCATGGACCTTTTCCCGTGCGGTCCGAACTGCGCGCGGCCAGCCCCCATCGCTTCGCCCCTCGGCCTTGGTGGGGTGGCGTGCGCTGCCGGTTTTGGGGTGGGGGTTACTGGAGGTGCCGGCCCTTGGGCCGGCAGGTTGTTGTTAGTGGTCGCGGCTGCGGGGGGGCATCTAGCAACCTGGTGGTCATCGTGTGGGCTGGGGCGCCGCTTGGCATCTTGGTGAGCGAGCGGTGTGGTGTTCGGGCTTGGGCTCGGATCCGGGGTCGGGTTCGGAGTCGGGTTCGGGGTTTCGGTGTTAGAGGGTGCCGAGGGCTTGTCGGACTCGGACGGTTGCGCGGACTTCGTCGATGGCGGCGATGGCGCCGCGGGCTCGGCGTTGGGCGAGGGTGGCTTCGGCTGATACCAGGTCCACGGCGGTGTCGCGGCCGGTGCGAAAGCGCGCGGCGGTAACGCGCAGGGCTTCTTCGGCTTCGCCCACGGCGCGGGCGGCGCGTTCGGCTTCGCCGCGCGCGATGTCCAGGTCGGCGTAGGCGCGGCGAATCGCCACGGAGATGCCGCGGCGCGCTTCCTCGTGCTCGCGGTCCAGGGCGGCGGCTTCGGCGTTCTGAGCGTCGGCGCGCTTGGCGCGAGTGCCGGCGGCGAACGGGGTCCACGACAGTCGCACCGTGCCCTGGGCGTACAGGTCGTCGGCGAAGGGCGAGTCGCGCTGATAAATCACTTCGCCCACCAGGTCGAGCCTCGGAATGAGTTCGGATTTTGCGGCCGCGGCTCGCTCCCGCGCCGCCTGGCGCCGCGCCTTCAGCGCGCGCAGGTCGCGGCGCCGGCGCAGGGCGGACCGCAGCGCCTTGCCTTCGCTGTCCGGTATGGCAAGCCGCGAGGGAAGACCCGCCGGGTTGGTTTCGCCCTCTGCGCCGATGGCCCGGGCCAGCGCGGCCGCGAGCACGCCGCGGTTTTGGCGCAAGGTCAGCAGGCCCTGCTCGGCGTCGTCGACGGCGAGGCGCAGCTGCAGGCGATCGCGCTCGATGGCGCGGCCAACGCCGACGAACGTATCGATGTCCTGGAGCCGGGCGCGCAGGCTGGCCAACAAAGCCTCGGTGGCGGTGATGCGGGCATCCACGCTCAGGATGTCGAAATACAGAGTGGCCGCCTCGGCGGCCAGGTCCTGGCGCGTGCGCGCGGCCGAGAGCCGAGCGGCCAGGGCGTCGGCGCGGGCGGCCGGGACCCCGTACAGCAGGCGCGGCGCGTCGACCAGCGGCTGGGTCGCGACGATGGCTCCGGTGAGCTGGGTCCGGGGCAGAAAGTCGAGGGTCCCGACGGGCGTGACCAGGCGCTGGGTTTCGTTGCGAACCAGGTAGCCGACCTGCCCCGAGACCGTCGGCAGGTACGCCTGCCGGCGCTCGATGTCGAGGGCGGCCGAGGCGGCATCGGCTCGGGAGTCGCCGGCCCGGGCGGCGGGCCTGTCCTTGGCGCGGCGGATCACCTCGTCGAAGGGCAGCGGGCTCGCATCCGCGGGCGCTCCCGCGGCGGCCAGCGCGGCCAAGGCGATGGCGATCGCGAGTATTCTTATAGAGATCAACGGTTTACATTGCATCCTGTTCTCCTTCGCTCAATCTTGACACTGGTTAGATAACGCTTATCTTGTCAGTGTCAAGATTCTTATTGCTGGTAGGATCAAGCCTGGAGAGAACGGTGCCCGCACAAAGCAAGAAGGCCGCATACCACCACGGAGACCTGCGCCAGGCGCTGGTCGACGCCGCCGTCGAGGTGGTGGCCGAGGGCAAGATTGGCTCGCTGTCGATGCGGGACATCGCTCGGCGGGTGGGGGTGAGCAACGCGGCCCCCTATCACCATTTCAAGAACAAGCTCGAGCTCCTCTCCGCGGTGGCCGCGGAGGGTTTTCGCCTGATGGACGCCGAGATGGAGCGCCAGATCGAAGGCGCCGGCGACCACCCGCACAGCCGGATGCGCGGCCTGGGGCGCGGTTACGTTCGGTTCGCCATCGCCCACCCGGCGCACTACCGGGTGATGTTTCGCGCCGACCTCGGCGACGTGTCGGAGCGCTCGGAGCACGAAGCCGAAGGCAACGCTTGCTTTGCCCGTCTGATGAGCGTCGCCTCCGAGCACACCGGCGAACCGCTCGAGTCGAGGTCGACGCGCGAGCTGGCCCTGATGTGTTGGACCACCGTGCACGGCCTGGCGTCGCTATGGAACGACGGCGCCCTCGGCGAAAAGTTTCAGGGCGTGGAGCTCGACGACCTGATCGACACCGTCAACGGCCACCTGCTCACCATCGCGAGCCAGTTCGGGCGCTGAGAGACGCTCCGGGGCGGCGCGACGCGTCTGCGGCCCGAATCAGTCGACCTTTCAGTCGACCTTTTGCAGGAACTGCGCCTTCAGCAGTTTTTCGCCAACGCCGGGAAAGAAGGCCCCGACGGTGTCGCCCTGAATTCGAACGACCTCGCCCTCGCCAAACTTGGTGTGGCGCACGACATCGCCCATGCCCAGGCCGTTGCTCGTGCTCACGGTCTTCTTCGGGCGCTCGATCTTCAACGCGCGCTGGCGGCTGCTTCGCTCGCGTCGGCGAAGCGCCGCCTGCTCGAGCAGAGCCCGCCGGTCGGCGGAGTCGCCGCGCTGCTTGGCCGCCCGGGCGGCCTTGAGGGCCGCTTCTTTGCGCTTCTTTTGGGTCGCCTTCTTCGTCGCCTGGCAATTGTCGCAGATGCCGCACGGTTCGGCGCCGTCTTCGCCATAGCCGAAGTACGTTAGCAACAGCCGCGTGCGGCATAGATGCGACTCGGCGTAGCGGAGCATGGCGTCGAGCCGCGCCTGATCCTGGGCCCGCTTCTTTTCGTATCGCTCGGTGGCCCGCTGCAGCTCGGCGATGCCCGGCGGCGTGCGCGTCAGCGGAACGAACGAGCTGCCCCGCTCCTGCACCACGCCAATCTCGACGAGGAACGACAGCACCACCCGCGCTTTCTTGGTGGGGGCGTCGGCGGCTTCAGAGATCGCCTTGAGTCCCTGGGGGCGGCCGCTGTCAGCGTGCAGGCGAATCAGGGCTTCGGCGACCGCGACCGTCTGCTCCGGCGTCGGGTAGCGGCCCCCGAGAAAGAAGCTCTGGATGCGTTTGTCTTCGTTCTGGTACAGCAGCACGCAGTTGGCCGGTTTGCCGTCGCGTCCGGCTCGACCGGCTTCCTGGTAGTAGCTTTCGAGCGACCCGGGGAAGTTGTAGTGAACGACGAATCGGGTGTCCTGCTTGTCTACCCCGAGGCCAAAGGCGTTGGTCGCCACCATGACCCTTGGAACGCCGTGCTCCATGAACGAGGTCTGCACCTCTTCGCGCTCGCGAGACCGCATGCGACCGTGGTAGCGGCCCGCGTCGATCCCGCGCTCGCGCAGCAGGTCGGCGAGGGCGTCCACGGTCTTGACCGTAGCGGCGTACACGATGCCGTTGCCTTCCTGCTGGCTCAGCAGCTCGAGGAGCAGTTGCTGTTTGCGGGCCTCGCTGCGGGCCCAGAACACGTGGTAACGCAGGTTCGGCCGCTGCAGCCCGACGTCGATCACCGCGGCATCCCGGATGCCTAGCTGCGCCAGGATGTCGGCCTTCACGCGCGGCGGCGCGGTGGCGGTCAGAGCCAGCACCGGGGGACGCCCCAGGGCGCGCACCGCTTCGCCAAGCCCGAGATACGCGGGCCGAAAGTCGTGGCCCCACTGGGAGATGCAGTGGGCCTCGTCGACCACGAACAGCGCCACGCGCACACCCTCGAGTCGAGCGCGGAACTTTTGGTCGCTGAGCCGCTCGGGGGTGACGTACGCGATGCAGGGGCGGCCGTCGGTCAGGCGGTGCAGGGCCGCGGCCTCTTCCCGGGGAGTCAGCGTCGAGTCGAGTCGCAGCACGTCGACACCCAGCCCCGCGAGCTTGTCGTACTGATCCTTCATCAGCGCGATCAGGGGCGAGACCACCAGCGTAATGCCGTCGAGCTGCAGCGCCGGCAGCTGATAACAGAGCGACTTGCCGCCGCCTGTCGGCATCAGGGCCAGGGTGTCGATGCCGCCGAGCACGTTGCGGATCGCGAGGGCCTGCCCCGGCCGAAACGACTGAATGTGAAACCGCGCCCGCGCCAGCTCGAGCATGCGTGCGGTCGGGTCCTCGGCGGGATCGATTGCTTCCGGCACGGCCGCGAGCGGGTTGACCATCGCGGTCACGCGCTCGCTCGCGGCATCGATCACTTGTGCGACGCCCCCGTCACACGGCTTCTCAGCGTCACCCGACGAAACAGCCTGAGAGTCGGTGAAGGACGCCATGAAGGCCAAACCTTCCCGCAGGCGACGGACTCTGCGCAAGGGGTGTCAGCAATTCGCAAAACGTCGCCGAAGTTTCGCGTGAGTCGGCAGACAAAAGAGTTGTCGAGAATCTCGCCGTGTCGGAACGGCTCGTCTGGATACGAGGACTTGGCCGCGACGGTTTCCGGCGCATGCCGCAGCGCGTGAAGGGCGATTCGCCGCGTCAGCCGGCGCGCGGCCGGTCGGGCTCGCGTTCATGAGGTGTGGTGCGAGCCTCGCTCTGTGAGCTAGGCTACCGGTTCAGGTAGCCTATGAAGCCCCCGAAAGTCTGGAAGTTGTTCGTCGCGGCGTGCCTGGTCCCCGCCGCCTGCGCCACCGATGTAGCCCCGTCCGAGTCGCCGACGTCTGACATCGTCGCGGCGTCGAGGACCCAGTCGATCATCGGCGGTGTCCTGGAAACCGGGCGCCCCGAGGTCGTCCTGCTGCGGCTTCAGGCCGGGCTCTGCACCGGCACGCTCATCGAAGACGAAGTCGTATTGACGGCCGCCCACTGCGTTGCCGACCAGGTGCTCTCGGGCAACACCGACGTCGGCACGGTTGTGTTTGGCACCGGCTTTGCCGACCGAGACGCGGTTCAAGTCGGCGTGCGCGACATCGCAATGCACCGCCGCTACAACATCAACCAGCTCGGCCTGGGGCTGCCGTACGACATTGCCGCGATCCGGCTCGAGGAGCCGGCGCCCTCGAACGTGCCGCCAGCGACCTTCAACGACCAGCCTATCGATCCCGAACTGTTCGAGGGCGAGCTGCTGTTGGCGGTCGGTTTCGGCAACGACAACGGTCAGGCCGGCACCGGCGCCGGCACCAAGCGGCGCGCGTTTTTGCCCATCGCCCGCATTCTCGACAACCGTATCCGCTCGGGCAACGACAACGTCAACACGTGCCAGGGCGACTCCGGCGGCCCCGGCTTTCTGACCATCAACGGACTCGAGCGCGTGGCCGGCATCGTATCGACGGGTCCAGTCGGCTGCGGCGGCGTTTCGACCATGAACCGCGTGGACTCGTACGTAGACGACTTTCTGTACGAAGTAGTGGATGCCTGGTCCGGGCCGTGCGCCAACGACGGCGTGTGCAACGAGAGCTGTCCGCGGACCCCCGACCCGGACTGCAACGTGTGCGGCTTCGACGGCGTGTGCGGCGCCGACTGCCCGGCAGGCGATCGGGATTGTCCGATCGTGGGATTTTCCGGCGACACGTGCGAGGTCGACACCGACTGCGAAAGCCGTCTTTGCGTGGAGTCGCCCGAGGACCCTCGAGTCAAGTACTGCAGCGACCCGTGCGACGAACAAATAGAAGCCGCGTTCGAATGCGAAAACCCGCTGACGGTGTGCGCGGATGTGCAAGCGGGCCAGGGCGTGTGCCGGTTCGGAGGCACCACGCCGGGGGTGCTTGGCGCCGACTGCAACACCGGCGACCAGTGCCGCTCGGGCCTCTGCGACGTGGACAACAACCTGTGCGTCGAGCCCTGCGCGAGCGACGCGGAGTGCGGCGAAGGCTTCGAGTGCAGGGGCATGAACGGGGCCTCGGGCAACGTCTGCCGCCTGCCGGAGACCGGCGGTTGCTCGGCGGCGGGGGCGCCGGGCGGAGGACCGGCGGGGATTGCGTTCCTGCTCCTCGCGGCTCGGGTCGTCTCGGCGCGCCGCCGGCGCCGCTCGGCCTGGCGGCTCGCCGAAAACGCGCCTGATCGCGTATAGTCACCGTCACTAATGAATCGAGCGCGGATCTTCCCTTACGCAGCGGTTCTCGCCCTAGCGGGCGGGTGTCTCGCCGACGCCCCGCAGAGCGTCGCTCAACGCTCGGCCGCGGTGAGCAACGGCACTGCCGACTCGTTGTTCAACGCGGTGTGCGGCATGCAGGTCCAGCCGCCGCCGGACGAGGACGACAACGAGCGGCCACTCGAATTCTGCTCGTGCGTGCTGGTGGGCGAGCGCGCCGTGCTCACCTCGGCGTCGTGCGTCGCCGAACTTGAAGAAGAAGAGACCATCGACTTCGGCCGCATCGACCTGCGCTTCGGTGGCAACTACGACGCCGGCACCGCGGTCGCTGTCGACGCCCTGGAAATCAACCGGCAGTTCCGCATCGACGAAGTCGGCGAGACGAGCCTGGCCATGCTGCATCTCGCCGCGGACCCGCCCGAGGGCGTGACCGCGCTGCCCGTGTTCGAAGGCGATCTCGCCGCGGACTTTCCCGAAGACGGACGCGTTCTGCTGGTCGGCTTCGGCGCCAACGTCGAAGACGAGTCGGCAGAGGCCGGGTTTGGCACCCGCCGTCGCGGCGAGACCGGCGTGTCGAACATCGATTCCCGCGCCATCAGCGTGCGCTTCGAGGGCCAGGATCCCGTGGCGGCCTGCGCCGGCGACCGCGGCGGCGCCATTCTGTTCGAGGACGGCGACGACGTTTCCGTGATCGGCGTGATGTTCGGAACGAACGCGTGCGAGCAAACCAGCCCCAGCGTGCATCCGCGAGTCGACATCGTGGCCACGACGCTGGTGCTCCCGTTTATCGACCGCTACTCGGGACCGTGCCCCGTCGACGGTACGTGCACCACGACGGGATGTCGCTCGCCCGACCCCGACTGCGATCGCTGCCTGCAGCAGGGCCCGCGTTTGCCGGGAGACGACCCGGTGTTCGATGCCGACCAGGACGACCCGCCGCCGGACTGCTTTAACACCGACGACGCCGGCGACTCCTGCCCGGCTCGCGATCCCGACTGCGGGATCGGCAGCGCGCTCGGCCAGGATTGCGTCCTGACCGCCGACTGCGAGACCGACGGCGGCTGCATTGCAGCGCGCGACGACGAGGCCTTCACGTACTGCAGCGCCGCGTGCGTCGTCGACGAGGATTGCCCGGAGACCATGGAGTGCGCGGATAGCGGCGTGTGCGAATTCTTGCTGCCGTCGCCTGGCTCGCAGGGGTTCCGCTGCGTCAACGACCTCGATTGCCCCCGCGAAAACACGTTCTGCGTCGAGGCGATCTGCGTCACCACGTGCGAGACCGACTCGGATTGCCCGGAAAACCGGTCGCGGTTCCCGGACGAGCCCTACACGTGCGCGGTGTCGCCCGAGGCCGGCGGCCAGCGGGTGTGCCTGGGCCCGGTTCTGTCGGGGGGCGGCGGTTTCTGCTCACCGACCGTGGCCGGCGAGATGCCGGGCGGCCGCCGCGGAGCCCTGGGAAGCATCTGCCTGCTGATGCTGGTGGCCCTGGCGCTGGTCTGGATTCGACGCCGGTAGTTCGCCGGGGCCCACCCGACTTCCGAAAACGAGAGCGGCGGTTCTCGTCCGGAACGCCTGTTCGGTCAGAAGAAGTAAAGCGCGCTGCGGCACTTTTTTCTTCTGAGAGTGCTCGTTCGCGTGTTCTCTGGCGCACAAATGAGCGCCATCACTCGCCGAGTCTTTCCGTTCGTGTTGACTGCAGCCCTCGCGGCGGCCGCCTGTGCCGCGGAAGATCCGGGTTCCATGGACCCGGACGGCACCGCCAGCGGCGATGGCGACGCCTCGGCCGACACCGGCGACGGGGCCACGACCGGGGACGAAACCGCGACCGACGGCGACGGCGGTGGTGACGGCGACAGCGGCGACGGAGGCTCCGGTGACGGCGATGGGGACGGCGACGGGGACACGACCGGTACGCCTCCAGACGACGACCCGCCCCCCGCGGTCGTTCGCATTTTGCCCCTGGGCGACTCGCTCACCCTGGGCTTTGGCAGCGGCACGGAAGGCACGGGCTCCGAGGCCGGCTACCGCCTGCGCCTGAGCAACCTGCTGGCCGGCGACGGGATCGACTTCGACTTCGTCGGGTCGAATCAGAACGGTCCGGGCGCGCTGGCGGACAAGGACCACGAGGGGTTCAACGGCTACGCGGTGCCCCAGGTGGCCGAGGTGGCGGCGACGGCGGTACCGGCGCACGACCCGCATGTCGTATTGCTCATGGCGGGCACCAACGACCAGATCGTCTTCGTGCCGCCGAGCCAGCCGCCGGCAGACGCGGCCAGCGACATGGAGTCGCTCATCGCGCAGATTCACGCGGATGCGCCCGGCGCGCAGATCGTCGTGGCTCAGATCATTCCGCTCACGTTCAACGATGAGGGCGTGCGCGAGTACAACTCGCTGCTGCCGGCCATTGTCGAGCGCCAGCAGGGGGAGGGGGTGCCCGTTCGCCTGGTCGACATGTACGCCATCGGCCGCGAGAACCTGTCGAGCGACGGCATTCACCCAACTGCCAAGGGCTACGAGCTGATGGCCGACATCTGGTATCCGGCGCTGCTCGAAGCCATCGAAGACCTGTAGGCGGCGAGGGCGATTGCGCGAGCCCGGGAGCCCGCGCACTCGGCGTTCGGTGTGACTGCGGTGGCGCTAGCCGCCGAGTTCGACGCCCAGAGCGCGGGCGCTCGTAACGAGCTCACCGCCCGGCGCGACGATCTTCTGCTTGGAAATCGCCTGGTCCATGTCGACCGCAGAGATGGCGTTGCCGCGCAGAGCCACGACCTTGCCGAACTCCTCCCGGGCGACCAGGTCGACCGCGGCGACGCCGTAGCGGCTGCCGAGTACCCGGTCGAAAGCGCAGGGCGTGCCGCCGCGCTGCACGTGGCCGAGCACGGTCACGCGCACGTCGTAGTCGCAGCGCGCTGCGATTTCCTGGGCCAGCCGGGCCCCCGCGCCGCCGAGGCGCTCGAGGCCCGCCTGGTCGCCCTCGGCGACGACCGAGCGCGAACCTCCCTTGGGGACCGCTCCTTCGGCGACGACCACGATGCTGTACGACAGGTCCCGGGCCGCCCGGGTGTGAAAGCATTTGACCACACGGTCGATGTCGTACGGGATCTCGGGAATCAAGATGACGTCGGCGCCCGAAGCCAGCCCGGCGGTCATCGCGATCCAGCCGGCGTAGCGGCCCATGACCTCGCAGATAATGATGCGGTCGTGGCTCTCGGCCGTGGTGTGGAGCCGGTCGAGCGCCTCCGTCGCGGTTTCGACCGCGGTCTGAAAGCCGAAAGTGTAGTCGGTGGCCTCGAGGTCGTTGTCGATGGTCTTCGGGACGCCGACCACCGGAATGCCGCGCTTGTGCAGCTCGTGGGTAATGGCCATGGTGCCGTCGCCGCCGACCGATACCAGCGCAGCCAGGTCGAGGTATTCGAGATGCTTGATGACGTCCTCAGAGACGTCGATGATTTCTTCGCTGCCGTCGCTCTTCTTTTTGGGATACGCGAACGGATTGGCCCGGTTCGACGAGCCGAGAATGGTTCCGCCGCGGGTCAGCAAGTCCCGGGTGCGCTCGCGCCGCAGGTCCTGGTAGCGCTGTTCGTACAGGCCCTGAAAGCCGTCTTCGATGCCGATTACTTCCCAGCCGTAGGTCCCCGTTGCGTGCTTGACCACCGCGCGGATGACCGCGTTGAGGCCCGGACAATCGCCGCCGCCGGTGAGGATGCCAATCCGTTTCGACATGCGGCGAGTATGCAACGATTTGCTTTGTCAACCTTGTTCCCCCCCGGCAATTTGGCGATAAACCGCATATGCCACCGCTCGATGGTCTCGTCACCAAACTGTCGTCCATTCACGGCTACGGCGTGTTCACGACTCGCTCGTTTCGCGAAGGCGAAGTCATCTGCTTCGGTGACGGCGTGCTTTACCGCGAGACCGACGAGTGGGATGACGAGTACTCACTCGTTCTGCCCGGCTACGAGCCCGGGCCCGACGGCGAAGAGGGCCCGCCGCTGTATCTCGACCTCACGGACCAGACTCGCTGGATCAACCACTCGTGCGAGCCCAACACCGAGGTCGACACCAAGTGGAACCCGCGCACGAAGACCGCGGTGCCGTTCTGGATCGCACTGCGCGACATCGAGGCCGGTGAGGAACTCTTCTACGACTACGCGTTCTCGGCAGAGCTCGCCATGCGCTGCCTGTGCGGCATGAAGAAGTGCCGCGGCGTTATCGTCGACGAAGACGAGATCGACGACGTGCCCGACGAGCTCCAGCAGTACGTGTGTCGCCCGACCCCGTCTGCCAAAAAGGCCAAGGTCGCGTAGCAGCGGTCGCCCGCTGCCAGCGGCGGCCGGCGAGGTGCACACCCCACAAGGGTTTCGGGGCCTTCGCGATGCCCCTTGACGCAGCGGGGCGCTGGGTCTACCACTGCGAACTCCCGTGCAGGTGTATTTGACAACGCTCGGCTGCCGCCTCAACGAGGCCGAGCTCGCCCAGTGGGCGCGCGCGTTCGCGTCCGACGGGCACCAGGTCGTGCCCACGCCCGCCCAGGCCCAGGTCATGGTCCTCAACACCTGTGCGGTCACCGGCGAGGCGGCGCGCAAGTCGAGGCAGCTCATCAAGCGGGTGCACCGCGAGAACCCGACGGCGCGCCTGGTGGTCACCGGCTGTTACGCCGAGCTCGAACGCGAGCGAGTCGCGGAGCTAACCGGGGTCGACCTGGTCGTCGGCAACGGCGACAAGCAGCGGCTGGTCGAGGAGGTCAGCCGAGACATCGATCCCCACGCGATGCCGCGCATGGCCAGTGCGCCAACGTCGTCGGCCCTGTACCGGGCGGCGCGAACGCGGGCGTTCGTCAAGGTGCAGGACGGTTGCCGCAATCGCTGCACGTTTTGCATCGTCACGGTGGCTCGCGGCGAGGAGCGCAGCCGGGCCATCGCTGACGTGGTCGACGAAGTGCGGGCGCTCGCCACAGAAGGGCATCGCGAAGTCGTGCTCACGGGCGTGCACCTCGGGGGCTACGGCAGCGACCTGGGCAGCTCGCTCACCGAGCTTACGCGCGCCGTCCTGGCCGACACCGATGTGCCGCGCGTGCGGCTGTCGTCGCTCGAGCCATGGGACCTGCCCGAGGACTTTTTCGACCTCTGGTCGCACCCGCGACTCATGCCCCATCTCCACCTGCCGCTGCAGAACGGTCACGACGAGATACTGCGGCGCATGGCGCGCCGCTGCTCGACGTCCCAGTTTTCCGAGCTGGTCGAGCGGGCCCGCGACGTCATCGAAGACCTGACGGTGACCACCGATTTCATCGTCGGGTTTCCCGGGGAAACCGACGACCACTTCGCGGCCAGCCTCGACTACGTCGAACGCATCGGCTTTGGCCACATGCACATCTTCAGCTACTCGCGCCGCGACGGTACGCGGGCGGCGCGAATGCCGGGCGAGCCGCGGGGCGACGTTAAGCGCGAGCGGAGCCGGCGGATGCACGAACTCGCGGCGCGCTGCAAACGAGAGCACCTGCGTCGGTTCGTCGGGACCGTGCGCCCGGTGCTGTGGGAATCGGGGCAGCGCGGTGACCACGGCGAGGTGGTGTACACCGGCTATACCGACAACTACCTGCGGGTGGAGACGGTGGTGCCGGAGACGGTCGACCTCGACAATGTCATCACGCCGGCGGCTCTCGTCGATGCGGGCGCCGGCCGCCTGGTTGCCGAGCTGTCGGCCGTTGAGCTGTCTGACCACGCGGTCGCGGCAACCAGGCCGCGCACGCGCCTTCGCGTCGTCGACTGACGGGTGGATGGCGGGGGGCGATGCGCTCCCCCGGCCAGCCTCGACTACTGGTGGGCGTCGGGGCGCTTCTTGAGGTTGTCGGTCACCTCGGACAGAAGGGCGGTCGCGAACGACACGACCTCCTGCTGGTCGTAGCCCTGGGTGGCGAGCTCCTTGTACAGCGACTTGGCGAGGATGCGAACGCTTTTGCTTCGTGTTGCCATGACGTTGAAGTGACTATGCCCCGTTGCTTGTTTCACCGGGATTTCCGAGCAGTGAATTCGGCGGGACCTCCCGGCCACAAGACGGCGACGAAGGCGCCGAATGAGTAGTCATTCAGCCGCCTTGCGCTGCAACCCCGCAAGACGGTTGGTTCACGGCAGGTAGCCCGGTCCGACCACCCGACACAGCCGCAGAGGATCCGGGACGCCAGCGGCGCGGATCTCGGCTTCCACGTCGGCCGCCACGCGATCCCCGTCGCCGCCGCCCCGCACGTGGGCCGCGATGTAACGAACCGCCGCGTCCCACATGGTGTGGCCGTGGCCGGCAAAATCGCGGTGCGCGTGACCGAGGTGCGCGAGGGCCCGATGGTCGTCGCCCGACACCCGCTCGACGGCGCCGAGCAGGGTATGCCCCCAGCCGGTAGCGTACGGAACCGGCTCCCGAATGAGGCGCTGGCCTTCTCGGCGGGCGATGCGCAACAGAGCGGCGTCGCCGCGCTCGCGGGCGAGGGCCAGGGCCGCGCGACCTCGGCAGTGGCGAAGCGCGGCGCGCAGGGCCTGGGCGTTGAGAATGAGCGAGCGAGTGACGCGTGGCCACTCCTTTACCGTGCGCTCCCAGGCGCGCTCGGCGGCGTTCTCGTAGAGATCGAGCATCACGTGAGAGAAGTACGCCATGGCGTGCTGAAACGAATACGTGTGGTCGGTCCAGCGGGCCAGGGCGTCGTCGAGGTCTTCGTGTCCCCGCGTCGGCTCGTCTTCGAGGCAGTACATGAAATACCCCGACGTGCAGCGCATCGTCACCTCGGCAAACAGGTCGCCGCGCCCGCGCGCTTCTCGCAGGGTCTGGTTGTAGACCCGCTTCATGGTCTCCAGGTTGCCGAGGAACTGCTGCGTGATGATGTAGAACATCCGCACGATCGACAGCTCCCACGTAGACCCGTGGCAGTGCTCGCGCAGGATTCGCTCCGCTTGCTCGAACAGCGGGTTGGCGTCGAGAAAGCGCCCGCGTTGATACAGAGCAATGCCCTCGACGCCGATCGCGATCGCGGACAGCATGGGGTCGTCGCGCTGGCTGGCTATCGCCTTGAGACGCTCGAGGATGCGGTTGGCTTTCTTCTCGGTGCGCGACCCGCCAACCGCCACAAAGGCGAGCTCGCCCCCGAGCGCGCGAATGGCGCGGCCTGGTTCGCCGGCGCGCAAGGCCTTGAGCAGGTGCAGTGCCTGCAGGTAGGCCCCCATCACCGGGTCGACCATGCCGATGCCTTCGGCCACGGTGAACGTGGTGTCGAGGTCGCGCAGCACGCGCGCGGGAATCTCCGACTCCTCGCGCTCTTTGAAGTCCAGTCCGCGCAGCGCCAGGCGCGCTCGCGTCTTGAGGAGCGAGAACACCGCGCCGCGCGGCGTCCGCGGCAACCGCAGTCCGGCGGACTCCATGACCTCGTCCAGGGTGTCGAGGCCGCGTTCGACGTGACCGGCGCGGAGGAAGTGCAGGCTTGCCCGGCGCTGCATCTCGAGGCGGTCGCTGGTCGGCGCGCCCACGCCCGCGGCGATGAAGGCCTCGGCGGCGTCGACGCCGCGACCCGCGTGCACCAGAGCCTCGCCCATGGCCGCGTACAGGCTGCGCAGCGCCGCCGGATCCCCGGTTTCGTCGAGCTCGATCGCGTTGGCGTAAAGCCGCGCGGCGCGGTCGAAGGCGAGGGTCTGGCTGGCTCGTTGTGCAGCGATGTTGGCGTAGTTCGCGGCGCTTGCCCGGTCGCCCGCGCCGTCGAAGTAGACCGCGAGCACCTCCGGGTCCGCGTTTGGCGAGCGTTCCAGGGTAAAGGCGAGCCGCCCGTGGCAGCGGCGCAGCGCATCGGCCGCCATGTCCGAGACGACCGTTTCCCGAACGCGGTCGTGGTAGGGCTCGACATAGCGTTCGCCGTGGGCGCTGCGGGTGCGCACGAAGCTGCCCGCGCGCAACACCGACAGCAGCGCCGGGTCGTTGACCTCGGCCGCCTGAAAGGCCAGGGTCTGCGCGATGGGCCGGCCGGCGACGGCGATGGTCTCGAGCAATCGCGCCGCTTCGGCCGGCACGCGCCGCAGTCGACCGCGCAGCACGTCCTCCAGGGAGAAGTCCCGGTCGTGGGGCCTGATTTCATCGCGAACGTGTCGGGCCAGCTCCTCCACGAACAGGGGGCTGCCGCCCGACTCGGCGGCAATGCGGTCGGCGTCGGTCACGGCGCGGGGCGAGCCGTGCAGGTGCACCAGGGCGAGCTCACGGGCTTCCTCGGGCGACAGTGGCGCCAGCTCGATGGGCCGCAGGTCGACCCCGGCCTCGACCTGGTCGCGGAACACGGCCAGAAATTCGCTGGTCTGGGCGTCCTCGGCGCGGTAGCCCGCCACGACCAGCACCGCCGGCGCGTCCGGCGGGCGGACCAGGTCGGCCAGCAGGGCGGCGCTGTCGGTGTCGGCCCACTGGACGTCGTCGATGCAGAGCACCAGCGGCGAGCGATCGGCCAGGCGGGCGAGCAGCTCGCGAAGCGCCGAGAAGGCGCGGCGCCGAATCTCCTGCGGATCCCGCGTCCGGACCGGGCGACGTCGCTCGGACCGAAAGGCGGTGACCTGGCGCAGCACCGGAAATACTCGAACCAGCGCCATCGCATCCCGCGGCACCACGCCCTCGGCCTCGACCGGGCTCAGACGCGCGAGGTAGCGGCTGAGCGCGTCGACAAGGCTGTCGAATCCCTTGAACGGCACCGACTCGCGTTCGAAGCAGCGGCCGCTCAGCACGACCGTTTCGTTCTTGCCTTCGACGTCGTCGGTGAACTGCCGCACCAGCGTGCTCTTGCCCATGCCGGAGCGCCCGCTCACCAGGGCGACCACCGGCGTTCCGCGCCCGGCCGCGGCGAGACAGCGGTGCAGGGACGAAAGCTGCGCCTCGCGCCCGACGATGGTTCCCCGGCTGCCCCCGCCGGTCGACGTGTGGGTACCGACGGCCATCGTCGCCAGTCGCGGGCGCGCGTCGCTGCCCAGGCGCCGAAGCACGTCGTTGCCCGACGGCCGACGGTCGGGGTTGCGCCGCATGAGCGCTACGCACAGCGCGTTCAGGTCGTCCGGCACGCCGGTGGCGATCTGGCTCGGCGGCGGCGGCTCGAACTGCTGCTTGTCCATCAGGACGTCGTCTTGCCCGCCGACGAACGGCATGCGGCCCGTGAGGGCGACGTAGAGCATGGCCCCTACCGCGTACCAGTCGCTGGCTGGCGTTAGCACCTGCCGGGCGCCTTGCTCCGGCGACATGTAGTTGGGCGTGCCGACGAGATGCCGGCTCTCGCCGTCTCGCAGCATCTCCTGTCGGAGCTCGGTGCTGACGCCAAAGTCGAGTAGAACCACTCGCCCTTCCGGGGTCACCAGAACGTTGGATGGCTTGATATCGCGGTGCAGCAGGCCCTTGTCGTGAATGGCGGCGACCCCCTCGGCGAGCTGCCGAAGGGCGTCGCGCAATCGGCGCGGGTCGAGGGCGTTTGACTCGTTGCGCCCGCGGGCGGGGCGAGCGGGGGCCTCGCGCCGGGCACGTCGCGCCACGTCGTTGGGGCCCGCGAGCTTGGACAGCACCGTCCGCTCGCCCGGTTCACTGGAGGCGTCATCGGCGATCGCGGGGACGTCGGGGGTCGATACGTCAGCGATATCCTCTTGCGCGGGCGGCGACTCCGATCGAGAGCCGCTGCGCCGAACCCAACGCACGAAGTCGACGCCTCGGACCAGCTCCATCGTGAAGAACAGGCGGTCCTCGGAGACGACGAGCTCGTACAGCGATACCAGGTTGGGGTGCGCGATGTCCGAGAGCAGGCGAAACTCGTTTTTGAACCGGGCGATGGCGCCGGCGTCCATCTTCTTTAGGGTCTTCAGAGCGACGCTCGCACCGCGCTCGCGATCGACGGCCTCGTAGACCACGCCCATTCCGCCGGTGCCGATTTCCCGTTCGACGATGTACCTGTCGCTGCCTTTCATCGCTGTGCTAGCGCCATCGGCCGCTGTCGCCCGTCGGCAATGGTCGGTTTTGCGGTCGCGGGCAAATCCGTTCGGCGGCGGCAATGGGACCGGATTCTAAGGATACCCCGGAAGCGCTGGGGAGAGCATTCTGTTCTCGATCGCGCTGTTCGCGCGTCGCCAGCGCACGTCGCGGCCGCGCAGCGCGAGGTGCGGCGCTGTGCCCCGCGCTGCGACGTCTGGAGAGGCCGCGAGGCCGCTTTGGTTGGCGAGGGCCAGCGGCGCGACAACCACCGGGCGGTGCCTCGACACGTCACTAACGAGTCCTTAACGCTCACAGCCTGTCACGCCTTTCCGCCATCGCGGCGGTGCTCTCGGGGGGCTTCGATGCGCACGTCAGCGAACGGCCCGAATGCGCGCCCGCGCGATTCGCCCAGATTCTCCAGAGTCTCGACGCTCGCCGCGAAAGCGGCCGTACGCGTGTTCTCGCCGATTGTCGGTGGTTCTCAATCTGACGCTGCGAAGCGCTCGACCCCCGCGATGGGCGAAAGCGTTTGCCCGTCCATCGTCGAAAACCGCTCTGGTTTGCGTACGCGAACCAACCGGGCCGGTTGCCTTCGATCGGGCCTGGCTAGCGCGCGGAGTCGCGCCCTGTCAGCGGTGCACGCGCTCGTCGAAAAAGCTCGTGTATATCTCGTCGCCATCGAGGCGGGTTTGCGCCTTGCACCGCCCAGGTTGGGAGGAGAAACATGGAGCGTCGCTATCGATTCGCCCTCGTCGTGGCCGTCTCATTGGCCGGATGTGGTGTTACGGCTGGCTCGGATACCCTGGATCCAGCCGATTCTCCAACCGAGGGTGACGGCGGCCAGGACAGCACCTGCGACTCGACCTCGGACTCGGACGGGGACTGCCTGGCCGATGGGATCGAGGGCTGCGCACAAGTTCCGCCACCCGATGGCGATCGCGACGGTATCCCGGACTTTCGCGACCCCGACTCAGACGGCGACGGCATTGGCGATACGCTGGAGGCGGGCGACTGCGCGGCACCGCGCGATACCGACGGCGATGGCGCGCCGGACTACGCGGACCCCGACTCGGACGGCGACGGCGTCGGCGATGGCAGCGAAGACCGAAACGGCGACGGGCGGGTCGGTCAGTGCACACTGCGCTGTGCGACCGCTTCGCAGTGCCCGGAGGGAGCAACTTGCTGGCTGGAGCCTGGCGCCGGCGTCGGCCTGTGCATCGACGCAGAGTGTCTGGATGGAGAGACCAACCCTCGCGCACCGGACACCGATGGGGACGGCATCCCCGATGGCGACGAAACGACGGCTATCTGCAACCCGCGCGGGGAACAGGACCCGACCGGGCTCAAACCGCTGAAGTTCGCCGACTCGACCGGCGGCGCTTTCCCCGAGTCCAACTGGAGGCTCGGGCTGGAACAGTCTGCCATCGAGGGGAGGCCGACCATCGTGGCGCCGCGGCGGTTCGATGGGGTTCACACGTTCGACATGGCCGGCGGCGCACAGCAGGTGGCAGGCTTTCTCGCGAGCCGAGCCGCCGCCAGCGCGACGGCTGTCGATGAGCTTGGTGACGTCGTAACTCGACTGCAGGCCGTGTCCGCTCTCGGGCAGGTCACGGTACGTAGCTCCGGCAACAACACGACCACGCTGGATGGGTTCGAGACGGTCATTGGCGCGCGGCTGGTCGTCGAAACGCGGGCGTTCATGACGGTGACGGAACTCCGGGAACTGGTGGTGCCCGTGTTGCTAGGGCGACCGGCTGCCCAGGTGGAGTTCGCGCCGCCGAGCTGGGCCGCCCCCGTCGACACGTCGTTCGTACTCGGCCTGCAGGCAATTCGGCGAGACGAAGCGGGGCAAACCCTGTTCGTCGGCGGCGTGGCGCGCACGCGAGACACCGACGACGTCGGGCGGCTTACCGGCTTCGTTCTCGACGATATGAGCAACGGGACCGGCGTCACGGTGTCGGGCAACGGTGTCGTCGTCGAGTGCGAGAGCCTCGCGCCCGAGCGCGGCGGCATCGCCGATATCATCTGGGTCGTCGACGAATCGGGTTCCGTTCGCGACGACCGCGACCGAATCGCCGGCAGCGCCGCCGTTTTCTTCGACAAGGCGATTGCCGCGGGGCTCGACTTCCGCGTGGCCGTGACCGATATGAACCGGGACGGGCCGGGCGGGCAGCCGGGCATCTTTGCCAGTCGGAACTCAGGAGGCACGGGCGACCGGTGGCTTGGCCCGCTCGAGAGGCTCGAGTTCGAGGAGAGCATTCGCGACCCGTCGGGACCCGACTCGTCCGAGGCGGCCAGGGAGCACGGTCTCACCCAGGCGCGCGCTGCGATCGAGCGCCACCTGCCGCGGGGCGCAGACCCCCAGATGATTCGCGAGGGCGCAAAGCTGGTGGTGATCTTCGTGAGCGACGAAAAGCCCGACGAACTCGAAGATGCGGGAGTCCTGGGCGAGGGGAACCGCGAGCCGAACGCGACAGAGCGGACGAGCATTGCCACCCTCGTCGAACCCTATCTCGAGCTATTGCGGAGGGAGAACGCGACCGCGTACCTCATTGCAGAGCCGCTCCCGTTCAGCGTGTTCACCTGTTCCGAAGGGAGTGAGCACGGGTATGGCTACTACCACCTCGTGAACGAGACCGGTGGCCAGGTCGGTTCGATCTGTCAAGACGACCTGTCCGCAACGATGGACGCGCTCATCGACGACATCATCGGCACGTCCTCGGATACCGTTTTGTCGCACGTGCCCATTTCGGCAAGCGTGTCCGTGGCAAAAGACAGCGCCGAACTCGTGCGGTCTCGCGTCTTCGGTTTCGACTATCGCGCGATCGCCAACTCGATCGTGTTTGCCGGCGTGCGCTTCATCCCAAACGAGCCGGCCGACATCATCGTCGCGTACCGCCGTTGGGTGGATCAGGTCGTCGTCGACTAGGGCCCTGGTGACATGACATGAAGAATCTAGCGAACGCGCTGTTGATGTGGGCCTGGCTCGCCGGCTTGGTGTCGGTCGCCGCGGGGTGCGCGACGGGGTTTGGCGCGGACCCGCCGTGCGGCGACGGAACCTGCGGCCCGGGAGAGGAGCTGTCTTGTCCGATGGACTGCACCGGCTGCGGGGATGGTCGGGCAGCGGAACCGGAGGCCTGTGACGGGGATGACACCCGCGGTCAAACGTGCAGCACTCTGGGGCTGGGATCGGGGCAACTGGCGTGCGGAGACGATTGCCGTCTGGATACCAGCGGCTGCTCCGCAAGCGAATGCGGCAACGCCGTGGCGAACCCCGGAGAGGATTGCGACGGCAGCGACCTGGGTGGTGCGACGTGCTCGACTCTCGGCCTGGCAGCGGGGGTGCTGGCTTGTCGAACAGATTGCACGTTCGACATATCGGGTTGTTGCAACGACTTTTGCGAACGGGATGGGCAGAGCGAATGTCGCGGCTCGGAGTTGCGCCGGTGTGCGGAGTCGGCAGCTGGTTGCCTCGACTGGGTCGTTCAAGACTGCGCAGACGCGGGGGCTATCTGCATCGACGACGGCTCGGGCGCGCAGTGTTCTTGTAGCGATGCGTGCAGGGAGGCGAGCCAACGATGCGACGGCGACCAGATTGCCACGTGTGAGCGACTGGCAACCGGATGCCTCGGCTGGGTCGTGACCCGGGATTGCACCGCGGACGGCGAGATGTGCGTCTCGGGGCCCGGGGGGACGGTCGGTTGCCAACTGGTGGACCGGGCCGAAAACTGCGCCACCCGGCAGCCGTTGGTCGAAGGGAGCAACACGTTTGCATGGGACGCCTCTCGACTCGACTACGTGACCACGGCACCAAGCTGCGCGAGCGCCGCGGCACTGCGAGGGCCCGACATCGTGATGTCGCACGAAGCGACGGAGGACGGGTACGTCGAATTCTCGATGACCAAGACTCGCAACATGCTGCACTTCGTGGTGGTGTCCGACGCGGCTTGTGGCATCGTCGCCGAGTCGAGCTGCGCCATTGAGTTCGGCGGCGATACCCTGGAGGGGGTTTTTCGCACTCGCAAGGGGGTGACCTACCATCTCTACGCCGTCGGTCGCGAGCGGTTGCCAAACCCACTGACGGTCGAGCTCGAGACGACTTCGTGCGCCGGCCTTCGGCCGAAGGTCGTGAACCAGACGCCGGCTGACGGCGCGTTGACCACCACGCGCTCGCCGACTTTCGTGCTCGAGCTCGATCGGGCAATCAACCCGACCACCGGCTCGTTTACGATCATCGGAAACATGGGCACCAACCGCGGGTTCGCGCTCGGCGCCACGTCTGAGATCGCCCTGAGCAACAACAATCGGCGAGTCGCAATCACTCCGCGAGGCGGGCTTCCCGCCGGCGAACAGGTTTCGATCAGCTGGACCGGCGTGGTCGACGACCTGTGCGGAACACCGATCGAAGACGCGCCGTGGCAGGTCACGATCGCCTCGCCCACCTGCGCGCCCGGCGTCGGTGGCATGGTCGGTACGTCCGTCTCTCGCGGCGCGGTGCAGTCCTTGCCAATTCGACCCACGGGAGTCGCTGCGGACAGCGACCCCGATGGGTTTCTCTACCTGGTCCGGGCGCGCAGGCTCTACCGTGTGGCAAAGCGCGGCGGTCGCGCTCAGGACATCGCGGCGCTCCACGGATTCACGTCACGGGAACTCGGCCGCGCGGTTGTGGTCGCTGGCGACGAAGTCTTCACCGTCACCAGCCCGCGCGGACAGTCTCAGGCACTGTGGCGACTCTCGACCGACGGCGGCGAGTCCTGGGCGGCCCAGGACTACGCCTTGTTCCCGCGAACGCCGAGCGGCACCGTGCGAGGGGTGGCAACCCATGGTGGTCGCGTCTACCTGGTGTCGACACCGTTTTCGTCTGGCGCCCCCACCGAAGTCTGGTCGGTGCCGCTCGAGGCGGGCGCACCCCCGGTGTCGGCCGTTCTCGAAGCCAGCGTTGCAAACACGGGGGGCTGCTACGGGCTCGCTGTCGATGATGCGAGCTTGTATCTCGCCTGCGCGAAGGGAGACCAGATCGTGCGGGTCGACAGAGCAACCGGTGCGGCCCGGGTTGTCACGACCGAGATCAACGTGAGCGGAACGGGTGCCTCACTTCATGCACACGACCTCGATGACGATGGTCTGGCCGACGTGCTCTACCACCAGGGGGCGGGCCGGACCGTTTCGTACGTTTGCGACCCCGGCGGTGCGCCGTTCGTCGCCGAGCTCGTTCGCTACGGCGACGCTGACCCATTCACCGAAGGTCTCGGTTTCACACCCGAAACCGGAACGCTCTGGTCGTTTGATCTCGACGCGGGGCAGGTCGTGAGCATCCGGTAACGGCCGACGCCGCTCGACACCGGCGCGGCGCGAACGGAAGTAGTGTTCAGTTCCCGATTCGGGGTGGTTTCAATCGATTGTGTGCACGGTAGGCGGCAGGGGGTAATGTCGAGAATCAAATGCGAGCTGCAGTGGCGCACGAAAGTGTACGGACTCTCTTGGTCCTTTCCCCAAGTGAATGCGTCCTGGGCCGAGTGCGGGCGGCGGTTCGAGGCATCCTGGAACTCCAGGTCGCAAGGCTCGACTCGCCGACACAGGTGCGCGAACGCGGGGGCGACATGCCCGTTGTCGTGGATGTGTCCGGCTTCGAACCGGATCGGCTGATTGCCGATCTCCGAGCGCAGACCGAGTCTCCCATTGTTGCTCTGTGCTCCAACGACGAGGCCGATGGGCGGGTCGTGGCCCTGGAGGCGGGCGCTACCTACGCGCTGTCGGCGACGGCGTCTGCCCGGGAAATCGCGGCAGCGCTCCGCGCCGTTTGTCCGTCTCTCACCGGGAGCTTTCAGCGGGTAGGGCGCATCTCGCTGGATCACGCCGGAGCAGACGCCTACGTCGACGGGGCTCTGGTGCGGCTTACCGCAACCGAGTTTGCGCTCCTGGCCGCACTCGCTCGCGAACCCGGACGAGTCATGGACGGTTCGCAGCTTGCCGTTGCGATGGGGCGGTCGTCGATGGCCCCCGGCGCCCTGCGCGTGCATCTGTCGAACCTGCGCCGAAAACTCGGCGACGCGGCCGATCAACTTGAAACAGTTCGAGGTGCCGGGCACGTGCTGCACGAGCGCCAGCGCCAGCGCGCGAGCTCGCCGGCGGTCGTGCGGGGCGTTCTCGCTACGCTCGACGTGTCGCTCAAACAGAGGAGCATCTCGCCGGAGACCCTAGGCGTGCTGCTTCGATTTCGCCGGCCGCTCATGGTTCGCGCCTTGACCCGAGCGAGCCGACGGTTCACTCCGTCGGACCTGGCGAGGTTGCGCGCCGGGCTCGATGACCTGGCGGCAAGCACGTACGACCCGGTGCGATTCATCAACGCCGAAAGGCGCTGCGCGATGGTGGTGCTCGGCGCCGCGGACGACCGAATTCTGGGAAGCGTATTTCGTGAGTTTACGGAGCTCGTCGAGCGATGTGGATGGATTCGCCGGACCACGCGCGACTCGGCGCTGATCGCCGTTGAGACCTATCGGCAGATGCTCGCCCTGGCTGAGCGCAGGGATCGAAAGTTCGAGCAGCGGGTCGAGGCATTGATACAGCGCATGGACGAACACATCGCGCGGACCGCGGTTCTAAACGCGTGACCGTCGAGCGTTGGGCTGGCCGGCATCGACGCGACACCGAGCAGGGCAGGGCTCGGTTTCAGCTACCGTCGAGCATCGCGCACGCTCTGATATGGGCGAGACTCGAACGTCGTACCCGCAGCCTGAAGCCAGTAGCCTCGGCCGCCTTGTCGTGTCTGGAGCACGACGAGTCCATCCGCTGCAATGAACGCCGGGTGGTCGGCTCCCTCGGTCTGCGTCGCCCAGAAGCGTCCGTCGGCTAGCCGGTCGTCGTCGAGCCACCGGCTCAGCACCTGGCTATGGGGAGAGCCTACGTGGCCCTCGCTAATTCCGGCGACTGCGTTTCGCGACAACCCGTCGATGGGAGCCACGGCATCGACGAAGGCAGCATTGGAGCTATCGCGACGCGCGTGATGATGGACGTGGGTGACGTCCACTCCCAGGGGGCCGTAGAAGACGGGGGTCGCAACCTCAGCGACATGGCTTTCCACATCGGGGTCGGCGGCATCGCCGCGTCCCGTCAAGTCCCCTCCGAAGTGATAGTGAAACGGACCGTGCGTTACGACTCCAAGTAGACTGCGCGCGTTTTCGTTGCCGTTGTCGTCGTAGCCAACAGTTGGCCCCGGCACGGCCCGTCGTCCGTCGGACGCGTGATTCGAAGCGCCCATGAGAGTGATCCGCGCGTCGCCGCCGATGGGCAGGTAGGTGGGGGCCCCCTGGTCGTCATCGCTCGGGGAAAGCGCGTCGCCGAGAAACAGGCCGTCGCAGCGGACGGCGGGAAACCGCTCGCGCGCCGAGTCAACATCGCAGGGCGCCTGCTCTTCCGAGCTGCACGCCGGCAAGCCCAGGCCGGCATGGCGTCCCCGAAGAGACTCGCACGCGGCCTCGAAGTTGCTCTCCGTAATGCCACTGCCCAGGTCGGTAAAGCCCCGGTGAACGACGCCCTGGGTGACGTCGAGGGCATCGGGGCCGCTCATGAGCTCTCGATAGGCGCCCGAGTGGTCGGCGTGCCAGTGCGTGATGATGATCCAGTCGACCTCGAGCGGCCCGCGTACCCGGGAATAACCGCGGTCAGGCGTCAGCGCGCGCGTGTTCAGGTCGCGGACGAACTCGCGTACCACACCCGCGTGGCTGCGCCCGCCCAGGTCGAGAAGGGTGAGACTGCCGTCGGGCCCGACAATGACGGCGGCTTCCCCCAGGCGCAGAAAGCCGGTCAGCTTGAGCTGATACATGGTGAGCTCCCCCGGAAGCGGTTCCAGGGGAGCGTCGGGTTCGGGCCCGGGATCGAACGGCCCGGGGGCAGGACCTCCGTCGAAGACGCCGCCATCGGACGCCTCGCCAGCGTCCGGCGATCCCGCGCTCGCGTCCGTCGGTGGCTCCGGGGGAGAGGGGGCAGAGTCGCTATCGGTTGCGGAGTTGGTGGGGGTGCACGCGGCGGTCAACGCGGCGGCAACTGCGAGGAGCGTTCGTCGGGGCATGCTGCGCTCCGGGACGGTACCCCGCGCGGCAGGCGCGGTATCGAACGCTCCGCAAGACCGCGCGAAACCCGCCGACTTCGGGTGGGCTGTTAAGACTGTGTTAAGGGGCTCGTCGCGTTTGGCGGTCGTCGCGACGCGGGCCCTCGCTTTGCGAACAGCTACTCGGGATAGGGAATGCAGCCCGGGCTCATCGTCGCCATGACGAGGTCGGGGCGTTCGAGGCCCTGGCCCGTGACGAAGTCGCGGACCTCTCGGTCGATGGCTTCGCCCTCGTCGCCGCCCATCAGGGCGCCCGAAGCGCCGCGCGCCAGCCGCCCCCAAAAGACCATGCCGCAGTCGGCGTACAGTTCCGATGCCTCCTGCAGCAGGCGAATCGCGCGCTCAGTGTCGCCGTCGAGGTTCGCCAGGCCCGCTTCCATGTGGGACGCGATGGCCGAGGCGTAGGTCGCGTTCTCCTTGCGGTGCTGGCGCACGACCGTGCGCGCGTAGGACGCGTGCGACCGGGCCTCGCTGGCGTTGCCGCGCCGTTTGGCCCGTTCCGCCGACAGCAGGGAAAGCCGCGCGCGAAACGACCGCAGGATCACGCGCATGATCTGAGTGCGCAGGTACATCGCCTTCTTGATCTTGGGCCAGTGGTCCTCGATTCGGGCGTGAGCGCGGTCGAAGTCGCCGCGGTAGACGTCGACGTTGAGCCGGGAAATGGCGGCGTTGCAGTGTTGCAGGTGATAGCCCCGTGGCGACCAGCGCATGAGGGCGTCGTCGATATCGCGGTACGCGCCCTGGGGGTCGTCCTTGCACAGCCAGACGTAAAAGCCCGCCGAGCAGCGCATGCTGGTCTCGGTGTAGAGGTCGCCGCGCTCGCGGGCGGTCCGCACGATCTCCTCGTACGCCTCGCACATGTCTCGGATTTCCCCGGCAAACGGCATGGCGAATCCAAGATAGAGGTTCGTGGTTCCGAGCTCCCAGCTCACGCCCTGGCAGCGGTCGCGCAGCACATCGCCGCCGCGGCGGCACAGGTCCACGCAATCGGCGAAACGCCCTTCTTGAAACGCGACGATACCGCTGATGCCAAGGTGTACGCCTTCGAGGTACGGATCCTCGGTGCGCTCGGCGATCTCGCGCATGTGGGCGAGAATGGGAGCCACCCGCGCGCTGGCCTGAACGCCCTGGGTCGACAGAAAGCCTGCTTCGCCGGCGAGCGCGCGACCGATGCGCCGGGGCTCTCCCGCCCGGAGCGCGCGCAGCGCGTAGCGCGCGTGAAAATTGGCCGCGCATACCGGGTCTACGAGGGTGAGACCCTCGGCGACGGTAAAGATCGCGTCGATGTCGCGGAGCACTCGGCGCGGCACGTCTCGCTCTTCGCGCTCCTCGTACTTCAGGCCGCGCAGGCGCAGGCGCACGCGACTCCACAGCAGCGGCAGCAGGGCGCGGCCCGTCGATGACGGCAGCGTCATGCCCAGGGCGGTCAAAACCTCCTTGATGGTGTCGAGGCCTTCGTCGATGTGGCCCGACCGAAACAGGGCCCGTGCGGCGAGCTGTTTGAGTTCGAGGGCGTCGTTTTCGCCGGCGCCCTTGCATGCGTCCAGATACGCCCGGGCCGCCTCCGCGCCGCGCCCGGCGTTGGCGAGCGCCTGTCCCATGGCGACCTGCATGGCGCGCAGCTCCCGCGGGTCATCGTGGCCGAGCTTGACCGCCAGGGCGTACATTCGCGCGGCTCGGTCGAAGGCCAGGCCATCGGCCGCGCGTTCGCCGGCTGCGCGGGCGTACTGGGCGGCGCTGGCCTCTTCGCCAGCGCCGAGAAAGTGCAGCGCCAGCGCTTCCGGATCGGCGCTGGGCGAGCGCTCCATGGTGATGGCGATGCGGCCGTGGTGGGCGGCCAGCGCCTTGGGGGCGAGTTCGCCGATGACGGCCGCGCGGACTCGATCGTGGTACGACTCCACGAAGCGCTCGCCAAGCGAGCCGCGGGTGCGAACGAAGCTGCCGGCTTTGAGCAGCGACAATGTGGCCGGGTCTTTGACCTTGGCGGCGCGGAAGGCGAGCAGCTGCGGGATGGGTTTGCCGGCGACCGCAATGATTTGCAGCAGCCGGGCCGCGTCTTCGGGCAGGCGGCGGAGGCGGGACTGCAGCACCCGCTCGAGGGCGATTTGCGGCTCGCGAGCGCCGGTCGTCGCCACCTCGTCTTTGACGTGTCGCGACAGCTCCTCGACGAACAGCGGAATACCCGCCGACTCCTCGGCGATTCGAGCCGCGTGAACCGCGGCCCCCGGGGTTTCTCCGAGGTGGACCAGCGCCAGCTCGTGGGCATCCGGAGCCGACAGCGGGCCGATTTCGAGCACGTGGGTGGCGACTTCGTGGCGGTCGAGGTGGTCGCGCAGCCCGACCAGGAACTCGCCGCGGTACTCGGTGTCCTCGCGGTAGCCGGCGAGGAGCAACATGGTTGGCGCGTCGGGCGGCCGCAGCAGGTCACCGATGAGAGCGGCGCTGTCCGCGTCACCCCACTGGGCGTCGTCGATGGCGAGAACCAGGGGGCCGCGGTCCGCCAGCCGGGCCAGCAAGTCGCGCAGGGCGGCGAAGGCGCGCCGGCGCAGCTCGTGAGGGTCCTGGCACTCGACCGGGCGCCGCTTGTCCGAGCGAAACGCGTCGACCTGGCGCAAGACCGGGAACAGGCGCGCGAGCAGCAGGGCGTCGCGCGGCATCAAGCCCTCGACTTCGATGCGCGCCATGCGCGCGAGGTGTTCGCCCAGAGCGTCGATGACGCTGTCGAAGCCCTTAAAGGCGACCGACTCGTGCTCGTAGCAGCGCCCCTTGAGCACGGTAACGTTGTCCCGTCGACCGACCGTGTCGAGAAAGCCGCGAATGATCGAGCTTTTGCCCATGCCCGACGCGCCGTGCACCAGGGCGACCACCGGGCCCGCGCCGCGCGAGTCGTCGAGGGCTGCGTGCAGCAGCGCGGTTTCGCGGTCGCGCCCGAAGAGCCCGTGCTGGCTGCCGTGCGTCGAGGTGCCCGATAGCGACGTCGTGTGCAGAGCGCAGCGCACGCTGCTGCCCAGACGTCGGAGCACTTCGGAGCCCGGCGGCCGCCGGCTCGGCTCGCGGCGCAGAAGCTCCACGCACAGGGCGGTGAGGTCGTCGGGCAGGTCGCTGGCCACCTGGTCGGGGGGCGGCGGCTCGAACTGCTGCTTGTCCATGAGCATGTCGGCTGCGCCCCCCTGAAAGGGCAAGCGGCCGGTGAGCGCAACGTAGAGGATGACGCCGACCGCGTACCAGTCGCTCGCCGGGGACAGGGGCTGGCGAGCACCCTGTTCGGGCGACATGTAGCTGGGCGTGCCGATGAGGGCGCGGTCTTCGCTATCGCCTTCGCGCTCGGCCGCGAGTTCGGTGGTCACGCCAAAGTCGAGCACCACCACTCGACCTTCGGATGACACCATTACGTTCGACGGCTTGATGTCGCGGTGCAGCAAGCCCGCGTCGTGGATGGCGGCGGTCGCTTCGGCCAGCTGTCGCAATGCGTTGCGAAGTCGCAGCAAGTCCAGCGTGGAGCTGTCGCCGAGGAAGGGTTTGCGGCGCCCGTTTCGCGACCCCTCGGCAAGCAGCGGGGGAATGGGGGCGCGGGTCGCGGTGTCGTACGACGAGGACGTCTCTTCCGCGGTGAGGTTTGGATCGCCTGGCCTGACCCAACGCAAAAAGTCGACCCCATCGACCAACTCCATGGTGAAGAACATGTCGCTGTCGTCGGCGACCAGTTCGTACAGGGACACCAGATTCGGGTGGGCGATGTCGGCCAGGGCGCGAAACTCGCGTTTGAAGCGCGTCATCGCCGACGCGTCCAGGCGCTTGAGCGTCTTCAGGGCCACGCGCGCATTGCGATCGCGGTCGATGGCCTCGTAGACCACGCCCATTCCCCCGCGTCCCAGCTCGACCAGGACGTCGTATCGTCCACCCGCAAGCGTCATACGCCCAGCCATACGACTGTATCAAGGCTGACGCTGTCTGAGTGGGGTCGAACGCGCTGCGACCGGTCGGACGAACGACTACGTGTCCCCGCGACGCCGTGCGGGTAACACGCTGCGCGACATGAGGTTACACGCGAATGAACAAATTGATCAATCCAGTGAACAAGCTTGTTTCGCAACCGTCACGTAGCCCCTAGGATGTGAAACAGGTTGCCGGCCGATCTTGAGACGCTCCAGGGGAGCATCACGCAGGAGCGGGTCGCGTCGAACGACGAGCTGTGCGCGGCCGTCAGTACCGGCGGCCCGTTTCAGCTGTTCACGCTGCCGAAGCGGGGAGACGTCACGATCGGCCGTTCGCGCGACAACGACGTTCGCATCGAGGACCCCTCGGTTTCGCGTCACCACGCGGTGTTGCGGGTGGCCGACGACGCGCTGTCCATCAAAGACCTGAGCAGCAGCAACGGGGTTCGGGTTCACGACGAAAAGATCGCCAGCAACGTCGCCGTTCCCATCACCGTAGGGCAGTTCGTCAAAGTGGGGGCGGCCGTGTTCGTGGTGCGGCCTCGCACCAGCGGAGCCCGGCCGCGATGGATCTGGGAACACAGCTACTTTGAGGGCCGCGTCGACGAAGAGGTGGCCCGGTGCGAGCGCACCGGCGCGTCCTTCGCGGTGGTGCGCATCAGTCTGCCCCGGTCGGTGTCGACGGGCCAGGCCGAGGAGGCCTTTGCGGCCTGGCTGCGCACGTCGGACGTACTGGCCCGCTACGCCCCCGGCGAGTACGAGGTGCTGTTTGTCGAACTCGAGCCGCGGGAAGCCGAAACCGCGGTGCAGCGGCTGGCCGACGAGTTGGTGCACCAGCTTGGCGTCGCGGCCGGAGAAGTGCGCACGGGCATCGCTTGCTACCCGCGGGACCAGGTGACGTCGCACGAGCTGTTTGCCCGCGCCAACGCACAGGTGCGCGGCGGCAGCGTCGACCGACCCGCCGTGTCGTCGCCCACGCCGTGGCCCCCGCAGATGCGCACCGAGATGGAGCGCATCGCGGCGAGCAACGCCAGCGTTCTCATTCTCGGCGAGACGGGAGTCGGCAAAGAGGTCGCGGCCGAGACCATCCACCGGCTTTCGCGTCGTGCCGGCAAGCGGCTCCTGCGGCTCAACTGCGCCGCGCTTACCGAGACGCTGCTCGAAAGTGAGCTCTTTGGCTACGAGAAGGGCGCGTTCACGGGGGCGAACAAGAGCAAGCCGGGGCTGTTCGAAACCGCCGACGGCGGCACGGTGTTTCTCGATGAGATCGGCGACCTGCCGCTCAACATTCAGGTAAAGCTTCTGCGCGTACTCGAAGACCGCAAGGTGCAGCGGGTCGGGGCTCTCGAGCCGCGCAGCATCGACGTGCGCTTTCTCGCGGCAACCAACCGCGACGTCGAGGCGCAGGTCGCGTCGGGCCGGTTTCGCCAGGACCTGTATTTTCGCCTGAACACGTTCACGCTCGGTATCGCGCCCTTGCGGGAGCGACTCGGCGAGGTGCCCGAGCTCGCCCGCCTGTTCGCCGAGAGTGCGGCCACCGACAACGACATGGATCGGGTGCCCTCGATATCCAGCGGCGCGATGCACGAGCTCACCCACTACAGCTGGCCCGGCAACGTGCGCGAGCTGCGCAACGTGATCGAGCGGGCGGTGGTGCTCAGTGACGGACAGCCGATCGTGCCGGACCATCTGCCGCTACAGAAGATGAGGGCGGCGGTGATGGCGCCGCGCAACCTCGCCCGCGTTCAGTCCGAAACGTCCATGGACGAGGCCGTGCCGACTGGCCGTTTTGCGCCGATTCCACGCCAGGCGGCGGAAGAGTTCGACCAGCAGGCGGCCGTGACACAGGCCCCCGCGGAGAACAGCGAACAGGCCCTCGAGCAGCAGCTGCGCGATCTGGAGCGCCAACGCATCGTAAAGGCGCTGGACGAGGCCGCTGGCAATCAGACTCAGGCCGCGCGAGCGCTGGGAATCTCCCGGGGAACGCTCATTAAGCGCCTGGATCAATACGACATTCCCCGGCCGCGCAAAGGCCGCTAGGCCGCCGCCACCCCGCGCGTCGCACACTCTCGCCTTTTGTAGGCAGGGTGAAATTTTCTAGCGACACGAAAAAAAGAGGGGGTGCCTTTCAATAATCACATGCGATAACTGTAAGCAGTGATGCTGTTATCGTGTTCTAAAAGCCTACGTGTAGTTTTGGCCGGCGCACTGTTGCTGGCCGTTGGATGCGGGTCCGACGACGAACCCGACCCCACCACAACGGGCACCACCGATACGGGCGACACGACGGACACCGGTGACACGGATCCGCCGGAACCGCCTCCGACCACCTTCGGCGGCGACCGTCCGGCCGAGCTCACCGTGCCCGACTCCTACGACGGCACCACGGCGCTGCCGCTTGTGATGATGCTTCACGGGTTCGACAGCCGTCCGCTCTACTGGGCGGGCAACTTCGCCTTCGCCGACATGGCGAACAACCACGACGTGTTCGTGCTTGCGCCGTTCGGGACCCAGAACGAGGACGGCGTGCACTTCTGGAACGGGACCGACGCCTGCTGCGACGACGGCAGCAACGTCGACGACGCCGCGTATCTCATCGCCTTGCTGGACGAGATCAGCGACGTCTACGAAGTCGATGCGGGGGCCGTGTTCTTGCTCGGTCACTCCAACGGCGCCTTCATGAGTCACCGGATGGCCTGTGAGCACGCCGACCGGATCGCGGCCATCGCCAGCGTCGCGGGAGCGACGTTCGACACGGCCACCGACTGTGCACCGTCAGAGCCGGTCCACGTGCTCCAGATTCACGCCTACGGCGACGAGGTGATTTCGTACGAAGGCGGCACGCTCGGAGAAGAGCAGGTGCCGTACCCGGGGGCCGTTCGCACGACCGAGCTTTGGGCCGGGTACAACGGCTGCGGCGACGCGCAGGCCCTGCAGACCGACATGCTCAACCTCACCGGCCCGGGTGAGGACGCCGAGACGGACATCACGCCGTTCGCCGACTGTCCGGCGACGGGCGATGTCGAGCTTTGGTCCATTGGCGAGAGCAGCCACCTGCCGCTGTTGATTCCGAACGCGCAAACCGAGATTGCCACGTGGCTTCTCGCACACACGAAGTAACTGTTCGACTAGGACGAGGAGGGGAATATGACGCGACTGGCGCGCTTTTCGTTTGTGATGCTTCTGGCGGTTTCGACCGCCGCCTTCGGCTGCTCGAGCGACGATGAGTCGAACGACACGAGCACCGGCACCGACGATACGGGGGACGGGGATGGCGATACCGAGCCGGAGCCCCGGCCCGACTTCTTTCCGATCAATATCGATCAGACCGGGCGTCACTTCCTCGACGAGGACGGCCGGACCATGTTCCTGCGCGGCGTGAACGCTCGCGTCGAGGGAGTGTTCGACGTCGTGTTCGACGACGGACGTGAGCGCATCGAGCCGCTGCCCGACATGCCGGCTTCCGATTGCGTCCGCATGCGGGAGATGGGGTTCAACCTGATTCGCCTGCCCGTCAACTGGAGCGCGCTCGAGCCCGAGATGGACGTGTTCGACGACACGTACTTCGACAACATCGACGGCGTCCTTCAGTGCGCCGCGGATGCGGGCATCTACGTGCTCATCGACTTCCACTACGACGCGTACTCGAAGCACATCGGTGAGGACGGAGCGCCGCTTTGGGCCATCGTTCCGGCCCCCACCGAGGACCAGCTGGTCGAGGGGCCGATCACCGAGCAGAAGCTCGCCGAGTGGCGCACGTCGATTCCGGTACTGCTCGCGTACGAATCGTTCTTTACCGAGAACGACGACCACAACCTCCAGGCGCAGTTCATCGATGCGGTTGGCTACATGGCGGCGCGGTACAAGGACAACGATACCGTCATCGGCATCGAGATCTTCAACGAGCCCTACGGCGACCCGCGCATCGTGCATCCGTTCAACAAGCGCGCTGCGGCGCGCATCGCCGAGGAGGCGCCTGAGAAGCTGGCTGTGTTCAACCCCTCGGTGCTGCGCGGCTTTCGCAACAACTACCAGGAGCCGCCGATCGACCCGCCCTTTGGTGAGTACAACGGCGTCTACGCGCCGCACCAGTACAACAACCTTTTTGGCGCCGAGTTCGGCAACCTCGAGGCCCTGACGGCCGAGATGATCGACGAGGGCAACCAGCCCGCGCTCGACGAAACTCTGGAGTGGCAGGCGCCTCTGCTGATCAGCGAGTTTGGCGTCGGGCCGCAGCTGCCGGGTCACGACAACTACCTGAAGCTGCAGATGGACTCGTTCGACAAGATGCAGGCGTCGTCGGTGTTCTGGCTCTGGAAAGAGATGAGCCAGGGCTTCTGGGGCTTGCACGACATCGAGGAAGACGGTTCGTGGACCGAGCGTCCCGCGATGATCGCGCTGGTGTCGCGGGTCTACGTGCCGCACGTGGCCGGCACTCCGGTCGACATCGTGCCGGGCGACAACGTCTTCACGGTCACGTACGACGCGGCTCTCGAAGGTCTGTCGAACCAGGTCTACGTGCCGGAGCGCCTGGTGGTCGACTCGATTACCTGCAACGGCACCGCGGTCGAACTGTCGGCGAACACTGGCTACATCGACGTGCCGTGCTTTGCCGGCGCCGATCAGATGCACACGCTGGTCATCAACACCAGCCCTGCGCCCGCCGAGTAGCGGTTCGCGCGTCTCGACGGGGGGAGTCGGCGTTGGCGCCGGCTCCCCCTTTATTCGTCGACGCGGACGCTGCCGGTGCGAATCTTTGCGCCGCCGGTGGGCCCGAGGCCCGGCAGGCAGGTCGGGACCCGAGGCGACCAGACCCCGCGCTCTTCGGCGAACGTCAGGGCGACGCAGTGACGGGGCTGCTCGTGGCTGGCGGCGGTGACCGGGGCGACCCGGTAGGCGACGGCGAACGCGCGCCGTCGGTCGCTCTCGTCGTCGAGCCACACGCGGATGTCGGTGGCCGTCGAGCCATTGGCGGCGGCAACGCGGTCGACCAGGCGACTCACTTCGTCGGCAAACGCGGGGCCCGCTGGCTGGTCGCCGGGGCAGGTCGCTCGCGGCGCCTGGCGGGCCGGGCAGAGTTCGCTGTCGGCGGTGTCCGGCTCGGCTGGCTCGGCCGCGCCGGCGCTGGTGTTGTCGCGGCAGCCCGACCCGGCGGACATCAGGGCGAGCAGGAGCGGGGCCATGGGCAGGGCGCGGGGCACGCCTGCATTGTAGACGAGAGGGGCGACCCGGCGGCGAACGGCTAAAGGCCCCACGACGACAACTTGCGGCGCAGGGTCGAGCGGGAGATGCCCAGCACCCGGGCGGCGGCCGCGCGGTTTTCGCCCTCGCGCGCAAGCACCGCGAGCACGTGCCGGCGCTCCGCGGCGGCGAGCGAGTCGTCGTGGCCGGCGTCAAAGCCGGCGTCACCGCTCGCTTCCAGACGCCGCTGCGCGACGCGCACTTCACCGGGAAGAAAACAGCGCTCGAGGCTGCCGCGGCCGAGCAAAAGCGCGCGTTCGACGGCGTGGCGCAGCTCGCGCAAGTTGCCTGGCCAGTCGTAGGCGGCGAGAGCACTCATGACGTCTGTGGGAACCACGGCGTGGGCGTGGCCCTGGTCGGCGACGAACTCGGCTACCAAACGCGGCAGCTCGTCGAGGCGCTCTCGCAGGGGCGGCATGCGAATCGGCAGAACGCACAGGCGGTAGTACAGGTCGGCCCGAAACCGTCCTTGCTCGACGTCGTCGTCGAGGTCCGCATTGGTTGCCGCAATGACGCGCACGTCGGCGCGTCGTTGTTCGGCACCGCCGAGGCGGCGAAAGGTCTTGCGGTCGAGAAACGACAGCAGCTTGGCCTGGGCGGCCAGCGACAGCTCGGCGACCTCGTCGAGGAAAAGAGTCCCTCCGGCGGCAGCTTCGACGAGCCCGGGCTTCGTGTCGACCGCGCCGGTAAAGGCCCCGCGCTCGTGGCCGAAGAGCTCCGACTCGAGCAAGTGCGGTTCGAAGCCGGCACAGTTGAGCTCGATAAACGGACCGCTCGAGCGTCCCGAGCGCCGATGAATCTCCCGAGCCAGGGAGCTTTTGCCGACCCCCGTCTCGCCGAGTACGAGCACGGTTACGTCGCCATCCTCGCTTGCGATGTCGACCGCGTGGGCGACGTCGCGCATCTGATCGGTTCCCGTCGCGGCCCATTCTTCGGTGGGTAACCGTCGCTTTCTCTGTCGCGGGGGATACTGCATAGACGGCGAGTATACGGCCGCTCGTGTGTCTGGCGCGTTTCTCTCTCGATGGATTGCCGCTGTCGAAAGTCGTAGTTGCGAAGTGCATCGCCACTGAGACCAGAGTCCCCACCGCGCGATGGAAAGCGAGGGACCTCACGGTCATTACCCCTGCGCGACCACCTGCGTGATCTTTCATTGCCGGAGCGAAACGCTCCTCGGCGAGTGATTCGGTGGATCGATTCGAACCGGTTGCGATCGAAGTGCAACCGAGGATCGATATCGCGTTTGTCTGACTTCGACGCCTTAGCGTCGTCGCTGTTCGCGGCACGCCGCTGGCACCACAACGCAGCATGAGCTTTCAGAAGTCTCGAAGTTCGCGCAGCGAAGCGCGTCGATCGCGTGCGTTGCTTTTCGCAACCATGGCCGGGTTGGGCCTGTCGGTCGCCTGCGTTGAACCAGGCGTCGTTACCGATCACGGAAGCGGAAGTTCGACCCCGGAACAGCCGGCTCCGCCCGAGGTTCCTTCCGATCCGGGGGACCGTCCCGACCCGCCGGAGAATCCCGAGGCGCCGGCGGATCCGCCGCCGAGCGACCCCGGTGACGGGCCGGCCCGACAGGCGTTCGTGCATTTGTTCGAATGGCGATGGACGGACATCGCGCGCGAGTGCGAGCTGGTCCTCGGTCCCGCCGGGGTTGAGGCCGTGCAAATCTCGCCGCCCAACGAGCATGGCCGGTTCAACGGCTCGCCCTGGTGGCAGCGATACCAGCCGGTGAGCTACCGGCTCGACAGCCGTAGCGGCACCCGAGACGAGCTCGTCGACATGGTCGAACGCTGCGCCGCTGTCGGTGTTGGCATTTACGCCGACGCGGTGATCAATCACATGACGGGTGGTGGTCCTGGCCCGGGCTGGGCGGGGTCGCCGTTCACGCACTACGACTATCCGGGCTTGTACTCGAACCGCGACTTTCACCAGTGCGGCACGCCCTACGGCGATATCGGCAACTACGGCAATCGCTGGGAGGTGCAGAACTGCGAGCTGGTGAACCTGGCCGACCTGCGCACCGAAGACGACTACGTGCGCTCGCAGATCGGAGGCTTTCTCGCCGACCTGGTATCCATCGGCGTGGCTGGCTTTCGCCTGGATGCGTCGAAGCACATGCCGGCCCAGGACATCGAGGCCGTGCTTTCCTTGGTGCCCGGTGAGCCCTTCGTCTTTCAGGAAGTCATTGACCTGGGCGGCGAACCAATCTCGGCCATGGAGTACACGGGCAACGGACAGGTCACCGATTTTCGCTACGGCATGGAGCTGTCGCGGGTCTTTCGCGACGGCGAGCTCGGCTGGCTCGAGTCGTTTGGCGGCCTCTGGGATCTGCTGCCGTCTGACGTCGGCGTGGTCTTCATCGACAACCACGACAACCAGCGGGGGCACGGCGCGGGCGGTGACGTGCTCACCCATCGCGACGGGGCGCTCTACGACCTGGCCAACGTTTTCATGCTGGCCTGGCCCCACGGCCACCCCAAGGTCATGTCGAGCTATCGGTTTACGGACTTCGACGCGGGTCCGCCAGCGACCGCCAGTGGTGAGACGCGACCGTCTCTCGACCCGGACGGCTCGTGCGCGGAAGGCTGGGAATGCGAGCACCGACGCCCGGCGATCCTCGGGATGATGGCGTTTCGCAACCACACCCACGGCGAGCCGGTGGTGGCCTGGTGGAGCGACGGCGCCAACCGCATTGCCTTCGGCCGCGGCGACAAGGGCTTCGTGGTCATCAACCGGACCGACGAGCCGATCTCCGTCGACGTGCCGACCGAGCTTGCGCCGGGCGTGTACTGCAACGCCGTCGCCAGCGGCTGCGACGAAATCGAGGTCGGTGCCGATGGGCGCCTGCGTGCGGACGTCGCCGGCATGTCCTCGGTGGCCCTCCACGTGGGGCGCGTCCTCTAGCGCGCGGCGGCGGTCAGTCGAAGCCAGGGAGCATCATTGCCGTGACGGCGTCGGGGTCGACGATGCCCTGGGCCCGCATCCAGTCGGTCGCTTCTCGGCCCGCTCGCTCGGCGTCGTCGCCGCCCAGTTGGGCGCGGCGCCGGCGGGCGGCCGCCGCACAGAGCTCCATGTCGGCGGCGTCAGCCAGGGCGACCGCCCGGTCGAGGGCCGAGGCGAGCCCTTCGCTGTCGCCAAAGCGGGCGCAGGCACCCGCGGCGATCATGGCCGACCACGTCAGCGCCGGCGGGATGCCTTCGCGGGCAATGCGCCGGGCAATGCGCCGCGCGGTTCGCGCCGAACCGGTGGCGCTGGCCAACTCGAGCCGCCCCTTGAGGAAGGTGACCTCGGCGCGAATGACCTGCACGCGCTGAAGCAGCGACCGATCGAGTTTGCGAAAGTCGTCGGCGAGAGTCTCGGTCGCGTTGCCCGCGTCGCGCTGGTACAGCAAGGCTTCGCCGGCGGCCTGCAGCTCGTACCAGTGCTGCAGGTGGTACGAGCCGCTTTCGGCCGGCAGCCAGCTGACGCGCTCGATTTCGGACAGCGCGCGCTCGGGTTCGTCTGCGGCAAAGTAAACGATCGGGCAGGCGCGGGTGAGGGTCGACTCCATGTAGAGGTCGCCGCGCTGCTGGGCGTCCCGGGTATGGTGGCGATACCGGGCAACGACCTCGGCAATTCGGCCGCGCACCCGCAGGCCGTACACGAGCAGGAATCGCACCGAGCTCAGCTCCCACGCGGTGCCCGTGGTGTGGTCGCGAAACAGCGCCTCGGCCACTTCGAAGTGGTTGCACGAGTCGACGTAGTGACCGCGAAAGTGCGCGACGGCGCCGTGACAGAACGCCTCCATACCGCGCAGGTAGTCGGTGTCGAGGCGAGCGACGATGTCGGCGCCCCGGGCGCTGATGCGATCGGCCGCCGCCAATCCGCGGCCTCCCATCGACGCGCGAAACACCGCCTCGACGAACAGGGCGCGCGCAATTCGGTCCGGCAGACCGCAGCGCAGGGCCTGAATGAGAGTGCGCACCTGAAAGTCGGTGGCGCGAATGTTGTCGGCCATGGCCATGCCGTCGCTGATCGACTGAAAGACATTGAGGCGCATGATGTCCGCCGGCGCCACCGCGCTCGGGTCGCGCTCTTTGAAGCGCACGCCGCGAACCTTGAGGCGCAGGCGTTGCCACAGGGCGGAGGTGACCGATTCGCGAGCGGTTCGCGGCAACCGCTCGCCGATTTCCGACAGCACGCTGGCCATGGCCTCGAAGCCGGGCTCGAAGTGGCCGCTCACCAGCAGCTGCTCACCGGCCCGGCGCTGCAGGTCCATTCGCTCGGCCTGCTTGGCGCCGTCGACGCCGGCGAGATACGCGTCGGCGGCCTCGCGGCCGCGGCCGGCGTGCTGCAGCGCGCGGCCGAGGCGCACGTGAAGCGGTCGCCGGGTGGCCGGCTCGTCGACGAGCGTCAGCGCGGTTCGCAGCTGGTCGGCGGCGCGGTCGAAGGCGAGGGCCCGCTCGGAGCGAACCACTGCGGCCAGGGTGTAGTGCAGGGCCCGCTCGCGGTCGCCGGCGCCGAGCCAGTGAGCCGACAGCGCCTCGGCGTCGTGGCCGTCGACGCGCTCGAGGGTCTCGGCGAGGCGACGGTGGGTCGACGTCAGGGCGGACTCGTCCAGGGTTTCGACCATCGCGGTGCGTACGCGGTCGTGGTACGGCTCGACCAGGTCGGAGCCGCGCAGTCCGTACGTTCTCACCAGGTGGTTGGGCACCAGTTCCGAAAGGGCCGACGCCAGCTGCTCGGGGGCGAGCTCCGCGGCTGTGGTCGCCCACTGCTGGCGGATCGGTTTCGTGGCCACGGCGAGAGTGGCCAGCAACGACCGCGACTCGGGCCGCAACGTCGCGATGCGGGCCGCCAGGGCCTCGGCGAGACTCACGGTCGCCGGCGACGCGGCGTCGCTCCGGCGGTGGCGCAGGGCCACTCCGAGAAAGAGCGGGTGCCCGCCGGTCTCGCGAATGAGGGCCTCGATGTCGGTCGGGGCGCCGTCGCCGGGTTGGCTCTCTTCGATGAGTTGTCGCGCGTCCCGGTCGCTCAGTGGTCCAACGGCGAGTTCCCGGACGTCGCCGGGCAGGCTGGCACGCAGCTCGTCGACGGTCAGCAGGTGCTCCCGGTTCGCGGTGCGCACGGTGGCGAGCAGCATCACCGACGGCGGGGTGGGTGGGGCCAGCACGTCGCTGAGAAGCGCCAGGCCGTCGGCGCCGGCCCACTGCAAGTCGTCGATTGCGAGCACCACCGGCTGTCGACGGCCGAGCCGGGTGAGCAGCTCGCGCAGCGCCGCGAACGCGTCCGCGCGCAGCAGGTGGGGCTTGCTCACGGCGTCGCTGTGATCCGGGGGCAGGGTGACCCCGCCGAGGCGCCTGACCACCGGGAACACGTGGCCGAGCAGGGGAAACGAGTCGGGCAACAGCGGTCGGCGTTCAGCCTCGGGCAGCTCGTCGAGGTGCAAGACCAGGGAGTCGATGAGGTCGTCGACCGCCTTGTAGGGGACGAACTCGCGCTCGTAGCAGCGCCCGGAGAGGACCAGCGCGTCGGGATGTTCGGTCGCGATTTCGGCGGTGAATTGCTGGACCAGCGCGCTTTTGCCGACGCCGGACGGACCGTGGGCCAGCACCGCCAGCCCACCGCGCTCGCGACTGGCCGCAAACGCGTCGTGCAGGGTCTGAAGCTCGCCCTGCCGGCCGACGAACCGCTCGCCGGTTTGCACCGAGCCCGTGCCGGTGGCTACGCCAAGTACCCGGAGGATCTCGCGGCCATCGGGGCGAAGGCTCGGCGCCAGGGACAAAAGGCGCATGCACAGGTCGTCGAGCTCGGGTGGAACGTCGACCGAGCGCTCACTGGCGCGGGCCGGCGCCAGGGTTTGCTTGCGCAGCAAGACATCGCGGGTGGGGCCGGTAAAGGGCCGCTGGCCGGTGAGCGCCTCGTACAGCATCGTGCCCACGGCGTACCAATCGGCGGCCGGGCCAACCTCGCCGCCGCGCGCCTGCTCGGGCGCCATGAAGGCCGCCGTTCCCTCCAGGGCGCCCTCCCGGGTTCCGCGGTCGGCATCGAGCACGAGACCAAAGTCGAGAAGCACCAGCCGTCCTTCGCGGGTGACCATGACGTTGCTCGGCTTGATGTCGCGGTGAATCTTGCCGGCCTGGTGCAGCTGGCACACGCCCTGGGCCAGCTGGGCGAGGGCCTCGCGCAGGCGTTCCAGGTCGAGGACGCCGCGGGCGGCGTTCGAGTTGAGCACCGGGGCCGAGTACGAGATCGAGCTGCCCGTCACCGTGGCGCACGTCGGTTCGACGCTGCTCAGGCTGGTGCCGACGGCGGCGAGGGTGCCCGTGGTCGCCGACGCGGCGGTGCCGCGGCTAGCGCCCGGGCGCACGAACTCGAGGAAGTCGACTCCCTCGAGAAGCTCCATGGTGAAGAACAGCCGGCCGTCGTCCTCGACCAGCTCGCCGAGGTCGACCAGGTTGCGGTGTCGAATATCCTGCAGCGCGCGGAACTCGTTTTTGAAGCGCAGGCGGCTTTTGGCGTTCATGGTGCGCAGGGTCTTGAGCGCCAGCGACACCGAGCGGTCTCGGTCCACGGCCTCGTACACCACGCCCATGCCGCCTTGCCCCAGGCGCCGGACCAACTCGAACCGACCGTCGGCCAGGCTGCGTTTCGGCAGGATTGACAAGCGAATCTATCTTCGACCAGGCCGGGGCACCGAGTAAACAAGGCGTTTCTACTTCGAAGCGCGAGTCGGCCAAAGCGCCGCGCGTGCAGCTCGAGTCCGGCGAGGGCTCGCGTTTTTCGCGGCCGTTGCGACCGGGTCTTCGAGCCAACGCCGCGGGCGAAGGTGTCCAACCGGCCCACGTGTCGTGCCGTGTCGTGAGATGCCCAGACAACAGCCGGCCGTGGTCGACCGTCTACGGTCGACCACGGCTGTTGGTGCGTGCGGGCGCTAGTTGCGGTCGATCGGGTCGACCGGGTTTCGCGCTCGTGGCCGGGCGTGCCGTCGAACAGCGCCAAACGCTAGCCCATCGTGGTCTAGTGTGAACGTGTGGCCCTTGAGGCGGTGCGAACTGGTTTTCTAGAGTGACTGCTATGCGACTCATCTCGATCGGTCTGGTGCTCGGCGGTCTGATGCTCATCCTCACCGGGTGCACGGCCTCTCAGCGAAGCGGGAACGCCCCGGCGACCAACGGTCCCAGCATCATGGCCTGCGAGCACTCGCTCGAAAGCGGCGCCGTCTCGAGAACTGCCAGCCGCAGCGCCTGCGAAGGCCTGTTTTGCTTTCACAACTCGCGCCTCGACGCCAAGTGCTTCACCACCGCAGACCGCTGCATCGATGGCTACAACCGATCCCAGCGCCGCGGCGACGACGGCACCGGCTGCATGGACATGAGCTTCTAGCGCTACCTCTACCGGTTGATGATGAAACCGGGCGGTGTTGGTTCTCCGCTGTTTGGAGTCGATGAACCTACGCCCGGTTTGATAATGAAACCGGGAGGCATGCTGTTTGGAGCCGATGGACAGATTTGAACTGTCGGCCTACGCCCGGTTTTGATGATGAAACCGGGAGGTGGTTGGCGCTTGGCGTGCTGATTTGGAGCCGATGGACAGATTTGAACTGTCGACCTACGGTTTACGAAACCGTTGCTCTACCCCTGAGCTACATCGGCGGGAACTCGGGCTAATTGCTCGAGCGGGCTGGGAAACTACACAATGAACCGGAGGGAGGCAAGCCCTTGTCGGCGGCGGCCTGGCTGAAAACGGGGCTCGCTAGTCGGACGAGCCGGACGAGCCGGATCCCGGCTTGCTCCCGCGCCCGGAGCGGCCCTGGCCGCGGCCCTTTTTGCCTCGCTTGGCCGCTTTTTCGACCAGAGGCTCGTCCACCACGGGCTCGGGGCGCTCGCCGGGGTCGAGGACCCAGCGGACCACGCCGCGAATTTCGCCTCGCTTGACGATGCCGAGCTGGCGCGAGTCGCCGTTGACGCCGACTTCCCGGTTGTCCGACAGGACGTAGTAGCCGTCCTCGGCTTTGCCACCGCTCTGGCCGGCCATGCGGCGGCCCTCGATGTCGACGACGTTGTACGACTCGCCGCCGAGGGTTTCGCGCAGCACGGTCGCCCGCCGGCCGCCGAGCTTCACGTGGTAGCGCTCGGCGTAGGTGGCCTTGTTGCCGTCCACGATGACCTTGAAGCCATCGAACTTGACGGTCTCGCCGGGCATGCCGACCACGCGCCGCGCCCGAAACTCGCCCTCGCGCACGAACAGAACGATGTCGCCTCGCTGGGGTTCGGCGCGCTTCCAGCTCATCACGTACGCGCCGGGCCCCAGCGTGGGCAGCATGCCGGCGCCCTCGACCTGCGCAATGTCGAACAGGAACAAGCGCCCGCCGACGTAGCCGAGGGCACCGAGAATGACGACGGCTACCACAAGGCGCAGCAGCCACTTAAAGAGCGACGTCACGCCGCGGCCTCCCACAGGTCGGCGGCCGCCTTGGCCGGGTCGGGGGCGCTCATCACGGCCCGAATCATAGCGGCCCCGAAGGCCCCGCGGGCGCGCAGGTCGCGAACGCGGTCGCCGCGGTCGACGCCGCCAACGCCGAACAGGGCGGCCCCGGCCTCGGCGACCGGCCCGGCCGCCTGGTCGACCGCGTCGAGACCGAGGGGCGCGCCGTACGCGGCCTTGGACGGCGTCGCCCACACCGGCCCGAGCACGACCAGGTCCGCGCCCTCGGTCGCGCGCGCGACGGCGGCGTCGGCGCTGTGAACCGACGCGCCGATCAGAAAGTGCTCGGGGGCGCCTCCGGCTGCCGCCGCGGCGCGCGCCCGGGCGACGCTCATGCTGCTTTCGCGCAGGTGAACCCCCTCAGCCCCCACGGCAAGGGCCACGTCCAGGCGGTCGTTAATGAGCAAGCGCCCGCCATAGGACTTGACGATAAACGCCACGTCCCGGGCGAGGGCCACCAGCTCGCGGGTCGCAAGGTGCGGCTCGCGCAGCTGCACGAGCGCCGCACCCGCCGGGATCGCGCCCAGGGCGGCGGCGAGCACGGAGGGCAGGGCTCGGCTGGACGTCGCCCGGCTGTCGGTAATGATGTAGAGGCGCGGGTCGGCCACGCGAGGCTCGCGAAACGGTTACTCGATGATGCCCGCGTCCGGCGATGAGGCGGTGGCGTAAGGCTTGGTGTCCATGCGCCCGGCCAGGTACGCCTTGCGGCCGGCGTCGATGGCAAGCTTCATGGCCTCGGCCATCAGAACGGGCTGGGCGGCGGCGGCAATGCCGGTGTTCATGAGCACGGCGTCGCAGCCTAGCTCCATGGCAACCGCGGCGTCCGACGCGGTGCCGACGCCTGCATCGACGATGACCGGCACGTCCACGGCTTCTTTGATCAGCCGAATGTTGTGCGGGTTGCGAATGCCCAGACCCGAACCGATGGGCGCGCCGATGGGCATGACCGCGACGCAGCCGAGCTCGGCGAGCTTGACGCAGGTCACCAGGTCGTCGGTGCAGTAGGGCATGACCTGAAATCCCTCGTCGACGAGAACGCGGGCCGCTTCGATCGTGGCCTGGTTGTCGGGAAAGAGGGTCTTCTTGTCACCGATGACCTCGAGTTTGACGAACTCGTCCATGCCCAGCTCCCGGGCCAGGCGCAGGGTGCGCACGGCCTCGTCGGCGGTGTAGCAGCCGGCCGTGTTCGGCAGGAGCACCAGACCGTCGTCAACGGCGTCGAGCACTGACGGCTTGGAGCGATCGAGCTCAACCCGGCGCAGCGCCACCGTCACCATCTCGGCGCCGGACGCGCGAATGGCCGCGCGGGTCTCGTCGTTGTCTTTGTACTTTCCGGTGCCGACGAGCAGGCGCGAGGTGAACTGCCGATTGCCGAGGGTCCAGGTGTCAGTTTCTGTAGTCATTTGGTTTCCGTGACAGTGATGTCAGATTCGGCCAGGACGGCTCAGCCGCCGCCGACGAACGAGACCACTTCCAGCCGGTCTCCCGCCGTCAACACCACGTCTTGATGGGTGGCGCGGGGAACGATGTCTCGGTTGCGTTCGACCGCGACTCGCCCGGTCTCGAAGCCGAGCTCGCGCACCAGATCGGCGACCGTCGAGCCCGAAGGCACGGTCCGGCCGGTCCCATTAACAGTGATTTCGATGGTTTCAGGCATGCGAAGCGCTGTTTTTCCCGCGCGCAGTCCTACCACGGCCGGGTTCGCGCTGAAACCTCGACCCTGACACGTGAGCCATGGTGACCACAGTCGGTGTGAACCGCCGGAGACAGAGTGATCCTCACCGCAACCCGTAAGACTCTGAGATGTCGTGACAGAACTCCCAGTGTGGGGGTTGGCACTGTGCTTGCTCGTAACCGGGGGGAGCGGCGACCAAGACGGTCGTCCTGGGCAGCCAAACCACAAGGAGTCCCCCGAATGTCGCTTAGCATTGCTACCCCGAGCCCCCGCCCCACCATCGAAGAGCCGTCGCGAATCCGCGCCTCGCTCGCCCGGTCTCCGCTGTTCGCCGGGCTGTCCCTCGAGGCAATTGAAGACCTGACCCAGCGCGTCTCCGTGCGCCGGGTGCGCGCCCACGCGGTGGTCGCCAGCCAGGAAGATCCCGGCGACGCGCTGCACGTCATCATGGCCGGCCGGGTCAAGGCAGTCATTTTTGGCGAGAATGGTCGGGAGGTTACGCTCGCCATCCTGCGCCCGGGCGACGGCTTCGGCGAGGTCTCGCTGTTCGACCGGACGACGCGTTCGGCCGACTGCATCGCCATGGAACCCACGACGGTCATGTCGATTGCCCGGGACGGCCTGCTCGAGCACATGACCCGCTACCCGCAAACGTCGTTCAACCTGCTGTCCGAAATGGCCCGTCGCCTGCGCCGCGCCGATGACAGCATTGCCCAGCTGGCCCTGTGCGACGTGCACGAACGGCTGGTCCGAAAACTGGTACATCTGGCACAAGAAGATGGCACAGATGTGCCAGAAGGCCTGCTCATGCGCCGGCGCCCGACCCAGCAGGAGCTGGCCAACATGATCGGCTCGTGCCGCGAGACGATCTCGCGAGCCTTCAACCAGCTGGCCCGGGAGGGAGTCATCGTTCCCCGCGGCCGCGCCCTGGTCGTCACCCACGAGCTGCTCAACCGACGCAAGAACGCCCGGGCCGCCTAGGTTCCGGGCTCCTCCTCGCCCCCTCGCGAGCCGCCGCCCCTGAACGCGCGCGGCTTGGCTACCGGGCTCTTCGGTTCCCCCCGCCGAAGAGCCCGTTTTTCGTCGGATTGCCGTTCGCTGGACGAATCGCGCACGGCCCCGCGTTTCCTTGACAGCTATGCGTCGAGGACGTCACAACCGCCGCATGAGGCGCACCCGCGTAGAGGTCGACCTGGCGGCCATCCGCCGCAACGCGGCCGCGCTTCACGAGATCGCGGGCGAGCGGCTGTACGGGGTCGTGAAGGCGGACGCCTATGGCCACGGCGCCGTGCCGGTGGCGCGCGCGCTGGCCGGCCAGCCCGGAGTCGCGGGATTGGCGGTCTCGCTCATCGAAGAGGGCATCGAGCTGCGCGACGCCGGGGTCGCGGCAACCATCCTCGTCATGGGCCCGCGGCTCGGCGACAGCGCCGGGGCCGTGGTCGACCACGGCCTGGTCCCGATGGTGTCGTGCTACGACGACCTGGAGCGCTTCGCCGAGCTCGGCCGCAAGCGGGGCGAGCCGGTGACGGTGCACGTGAAGGTCGATACCGGCATGCATCGGCTGGGGCTGAGTTTCGACCAGGCCGTTGGGCAGATCGTTGCGGCCCAAAGCCGCGGAGGCCTCGTTCTCGAGGGGCTCGCGACCCACCTCGCGTGCGCCGACGAAGACTCTGCCGACGAAGCACAGTCGCCGACGCGACAGCAATACGATCGGTTTGCTCGCCTGCGCGACGATCTGCTGGCGGCGGGGGTGACCTTCGCTCAGCATCACGCTGCCAACAGCGCCGCAACCGTCGTTTTCGGACGAGCGTTTCCGCTGGGCCACACCCGGCCGGGCCTGGCGCTCTACGGCAACGGGCTGGGTGACGGCCTTGTGCAGGCGATGAGGCTCGTCACCGAAGTTGGCGCCCTGCGCGAGATCCCCGCCGGCGATGCGGTCTCCTACGGATTCGCCTGGCGGGCGAAAAGACCTTCGCTTGTGGCCGTACTGCCAATTGGCTATGCAGACGGGTATCCGAGACGGGTTTCGAATCGCGCTGAAGTGCTGGTGCGGGGCCAGCGCTGTCCTGTGGTCGGCAAGGTCTGCATGGACATGACGTTGGTCGATGTGACGGACATCGCCGACCGGACGCGCGTGGGCGATCCCGTGGTGGCGCTCGGCGACCAGGCAAATGACCGTATTTCGACGGCGGAGCTCGCCGAGTGGGCCAGCCTGACCGAATACGAGGTAACCTGCGGCGTATCCAAGCGCGTTCCGCGAGTCTACCGGGGCGCCGAGGAGAGTCCGTGAGCCAGGCCAGTGCCGACAACCAGCAACCCCGCGGTGCGCCCGATGAGCCGGCGCCAGAGGGCGCAGCCGAGTCGAAGGGGCGTCAGGTCGCGGGCGCGGTGGTCGACGGCTTTCGCGACGTGCTCGGGCCGCCGGCCCGGCTCATCGAGCTGGTCGGCGACCATCTGATTTTGCTGGTGCGGGCGCTTTCCTGGCTGCCGCGCCGTCCGTACCGCTTCAGCAACTACCTGGACGCCGGCGAGTACATTGGTTTCGGCTCGCTGCCCATCATTATCCTTGTGGGCGTGTTCACGGGCATGGTGACCGCGCTGCAGATGGTGGATGCCTTTCGCGTGTTCGGCCTGGAGTCGATCTCGGGCGGGGTCACGGGCAAGAGCATCGCCATCGAGCTCGGCCCGGTGCTCACGTGCTTGATGCTGCAGGGCCGGGCCGGCGCCGGCATTGCCACCGAGCTCGGCACCATGCGAATCACCGAGCAGATCGACGCCCTCGAGTCGATGGCCGTCAATCCGGTGCAGTTCCTCATTTTGCCGCGTCTCGTGATGGGAGTGGTGATGGCTCCCATTTTGACGTTGTTGTTCTTCGTTGTTGGAATGGGCGGCGCGTACTTCGTCGCGGTGGTTACGCTCAACGTCGACGCGGGGCAGTTCGTCGAGAACTTCGAGGCGCTGGTCCTGGTGACCGACGTCGTTCAGGGCGTCATCAAATCAATGGTCTTCGGCCTCGTGGTCATGCTCATCAGCTGCTACCAGGGCTACAACGCCAAGGGCGGTGGTCGCGGCGTCGGCCTGGGCACGACGCGCGCCGTGGTGGCGGGCTCCGTGGCCGTGCTGGTACTGGATTATTTCGTCACGGACATCTTGCTGGCGATCCTGCCCAAGTAGCGGGCAGTTGGGCTAGAGTCACGGCAGCGGGACCTCTGTAGGTACGACTTTGAAGAACATCAGCAACGCGGTCAAAGTCGGCATCCTGTTCGTGTTCATGGCAGGTGGCTCGTACGGGGTGTGGAAAAGCCTCGGCGAGGGGCCGGCCGGCGAGGGCGCACTCGAAGTGTGGGCCCACTATCGCGACGCCCAGGGCTTGCCCGAGGGGTCGCGCGTGGTCGTGGCGGGCCTGCCGGTCGGCGAGATCGCGCGGCTATCCATCGACGGTCGCTACGCCCGGGTCACGATGCGATTGCGCGACGAAGTGGTGCTGTGGAGCAACGCCGTCGCCATGAAAAAGTCGTCGTCGCTCCTCGGCGACTTCTACATCGAGCTCGATCCGGGCACCGAATTCTCCCTCGACGCCGACGGCAAACGGGTGTCGAACCAAAAACTGGGTACCGGCGATCAGGTGGCCAACGTGGTCGAGGCGACCTCGCCCGACGCGCTGCTGCGCCGCATCGAAGAGAGCATGCCCAAAGTCGACGCCGTGCTGCTGTCGGTGCGGGATCTGTCCGAAGACGTGCGCGCGCTAGTCAACGGCCCGGTTGGTTCGATGGCCAACCGCCTCGAGCGACTGGTCGCCGAGCAAAGCGAGGTCGTTGAAAGCGCGTTGGCCCGGGCCGACTCGGCGCTGGCGCGCATCGACCTGATCACTCGCGACGTTCGCAACGTGACGCAGGGCGCCGACGAAAAGGTCAACAGCATTCTCGACAACATCGACGAGGCGAGCGCCGAGGCGCGCACGCTCATCACGTCGACGCGCAGCGAAATCGAGCAAACGGCGGTGTCGCTGCGCGAAAAGCTCGACCTGGTCGACGAGTTCATGCTGCAGAGCACCAACGTCGTCGAAAAGGTGAACCAGCCGAACTCGGGCACCCTCGGCCGCCTGGTCAACGACACGACGCTGGCCGACAACGTCGAGGACATCACCGAGGACCTGCGGGGCTTCACCGGGACGCTCTTTGGTTTGCAGTCGTACGTCGGTCTGCGCACCGAGTACAACGTGTTTTCCGGGGGCGTGAACAGCTACGTCACGGTGCGGCTGTACACGCGCCCCGACAAGTTCTACCTCATCGAGTTCAACCGCGGTCCGCGCGGCGGCTTTGCCGAAACCGAGCTCGTCATCGATCCGATCCGCAACGGCGAGGAGTCGCAGTTTTCACGGCGCATCTTCATTCGCGACGAGACCCGCGTGACGTTCCAGATCGCCAAGCGAATCGACTGGCTCACCTTGCGCGCCGGCATCAAGGACTCGAGCGGCGGCTTCGGCGTCGACGGTCAGTGGTTCGACGACCGGCTGACGCTGCAGGTCGATGCGTTTGACGCCTCCTTCGACCGATTTCCCCGCGTGAAGGTGTCGGCGGCGTTCGAGCTGTTCGCTCACGTCTACGTGCTCGCGGGCATCGACGACGCGCTCAACGAGCCGACGACGCTGACCTTTCCCGACGCCCAGGAGGGAATCGCCGACTTTTTTCAGGAAGTTCGCTTTGGTCGGGACCTGTTTTTGGGCGGGATCATCAAGTTCAACGACCTCGACCTGACCGCGCTTCTGACGATCGGGTCCGGCCTGGTCCTGGCCGCCGCCGAGTAGCGGGGCCGCGGGCTCGCGTGTGATTTCGGTGTGCTACGGCTGCCGGCCAGCGGTCGATGCCGGAAACACAGTCGACACGGGGAGTTAGCGCCAATCAGGGCCGGCATCGGCGCTTGACAGGCCGCCCGCCATCCCTATAGTACGCGGCTCCGATGAAGCCCGACACGCCCATGCAGGTCCTCCTGCGGGAAATGCCCACCGAGCGCTCGTTTGCGCTCGAGCCCGATTTCATTCGGGAAGCGCTGTCGGGTGCGCCGGGACAGAACGAGCTCGAAGGCGAAGCGGTCGAAAAGCCGGGCGAGGTCGTCGTCGAGCTGTCGTTCACCGAAGAAAATGGCAGCGTGTTCGCGCGCGGCACCGTGCGGGGCTGGGTCAACGTGGCCTGCAGCCGGTGCGTTGAAGCCATGCGGCTCGACGTCGACGAGACGATCCAGACCACATACCTGCCCCAGGCCGACGCGCGGGTCGACGAAGAGGTCGAGCCCGACGACGAATTCGAGCTCAACGAGGACGACCTCGACGTGAGCACCCACGACGGCGAGCGCGTGGACCTGGCCGACGTGCTGCGCGATCAGCTGGTGCTGGCCGTGCCGTTCGCTCCGCTATGCAGCCAGGACTGCACGGGAATCCCCGGCAGTGACGCTGCCGGCTGGACGTTCAAGACCGAAGAGCAGGCGAAAGCCGAGCCAAAACCCGAAGACCCGCGTTTCGCGGTACTCAAGAACCTCAAACTCGATTAGAGTCTCCCACCTCGAAAGGAAACCTGGACCATGGCACTGCAAAAACGCCGACTTGGTCGCTCGCGTATCCGCCACCGTCGGTCGGCATGGGCAGCGTCCTTCAAAAAGCCGCTTGTGAATAGCTGTCCCAACTGTGGGGCGCCAAAAGCGAGCCACCGTGTCTGCATGAAGTGCGGATACTACCGCGACGGTCAGGTCGTCGAAGTCGAGTCGGACCTCGAGGAATAGCCGAGGCATCCTCGGCTTCTGACAGCCGGCCAGGAAGTCTCGTGCGCGGCCTGCAAAGCGACTAGCTCGTTTCGCGGGCCGCCGGCCGGCAACCTTTGAGCGTTGCTATGAGCACGATTGCGCTCGACGCGATGGGTGGCGATCACGCCCCGGTTCCCGAAGTGGCCGGGGCGCTAGCTGCCGTTCGCAAGTCGGACGTCAACGTCGTGCTCGTGGGCGACCGCACCCGCCTCGAGCTCGAGCTCGAGCGCATCGGCGGGGCCGGGCACGATCGACTGCGCATCGAGCACGCGTCGGAGGTCGTGACCATGCACGACAACCCCGGGCAGGCGTTCCGCAAAAAGACGGACTCGTCCCTGCGGGTCGCGTGCAACCTCGTCAAGGCCGCCGACGCCGACGCCGTCGTTTCGGCGGGCAACTCGGGGGCGGTGCTTTCCCACGCGCTGTTTCTGTTCAAGCGCATCGACGGCGTTGAGCGCCCGGGCATCGTCACCGTGTTTCCGACGCCCCACGGCGAGGTGGTGCTTTGCGACATGGGGGCGAACGTGTCGGTCAAGCCGGCAATGCTCGCCCAGTTCGGCGTGCTCGGTGCCTGCTACGACCGCGTCTTGCACCGACGCCGCCGGCCGCGAGTCGGACTGCTTTCCAACGGCTCTGAAGAGAGCAAGGGAACTGACCTTACGCGCGCGGCGCATACCCTTTTGCGATCCGCGGCCGATAACCCTGACGCCGAGTTCGACTACGTCGGCTACGTCGAGGGCGGTGATGTTTTTGGCAACGTCTGCGACGTGGTAGCGACGGATGGTTGGACCGGAAACGTGGTCCTTAAGATAAGCGAGGGGGTTGCGTCGGCGGTCTTTCGCATGGTCAAAGACCAGCTGATGGCGTCGACGCGCGGCCGACTTGCGGGTGCTCTCGCCAAGCCCATGATGATGGAACTCCGTAACGCGCTGAGTTCCTCGGATGCGGGCGGTGGCGTGTTGCTCGGCGTTCGCGAGCTGGTGATGATCTGTCACGGCTCGAGCGACTCGGTGGCCATCGAAAACGCCGTGCTCGCTTCCAACCGCTTCGTCGGCAAAGGTCTGGTCCAAAAGATTGGCAGCACCCTGGCTCGGCACCAGCGAGTTTGGGAGCGGGGCAAGGCCGAACCGGAAGGGGGCGGAGTTTGAGCGACACCACCACCGTAGTTCGCAGCCGCATCGTTGGCACCGGGCGATACCTGCCCGAGAAAGTTCTCACGAACGTCGATATCTCGAAGTTCGTCGACACAAGCGACGAGTGGATCACCGCCCGGACGGGCATTCGCGAGCGTCGCGTCATGCCCGAGGGCATGGTTACCAGCGACATGGTCGTGGCCGCCGGGCGCGCGGCCTGCGAAGCCGCCGGCATCGAGCCCGGTGATCTCGACTGCATCGTGGTGGCGACGACGACGGCCGACGTCACCATGCCGTCGTGCGCCGTCATGGCGCAGGAAAAACTCGGCTCCCGCTGTCCGGCATTCGACGTTGCCGCGGCGTGCGCCGGCTTTTCCCACGGTCTGGTCGTGGCCGACTCGCTGGTGCGCACGGGGGTCTACAAGAAGCTCCTGTTCGTCGGCGCCGAGGCTTTGTCGCGCTTCATGAACTGGGAAGACCGCGGCACCTGCATTCTCTTCGGCGATGGTGCCGGCGCCGTGGTGATGGTGCCCGACGAGCAGACCGTGCCGGTCACGAGCAAGGAAGCGCGGGGCGTGCTCAGCACCCACCTGGGCTCGGACGGCACCCAGTGGCGCGAGCTCAACATCCTCGGTGGCGGCACGATGCACGGCGCCACCGAGCAGACCGTCGCCGACAAGCTGCACACGCTGCGCATGAACGGACGCGTGATCTTTTCGCAGGCGGTTCGCCACCTGTCGAGCTCGTGTCTCGAGGTGATGAAAACGGCGGAGCTTTCGCCGGACGACGTCGATCTGGTGCTGCCGCACCAGGCCAACCTCCGGATCATCGATGCCGTCGCGAAGCGTCTGAAGCTGCCCAAGGACAAGTTCATCGTCAACATCGCCAAGTACGGCAACACATCGGCGGCGTCGATTCCGATTGCGCTCGATGAGGCGGTGCGCGGCGGCCGTGTCAACGAAGGCTCGACCATCGTCATGTGCGGGCTCGGCGCCGGACTGGTGTGGGGCGCGGCGGCCGTACGCTGGTAGCTGGTGGTAGGGCGCGCGCCGCGCCGTCCTCGAGGAGAAACGGTTTCATGAAAACTGCATTGCTATTCCCCGGCCAGGGCTCGCAGAAGGTCGGCATGGGCAAAGAGCTCGCCGCCGAGTTCGAGGTCGCTCGCCGCACGTTCGAAGAAGCGGACGAGGCGCTCGGCTTTTCCATCTCGTCGCTGTGTTTCGAAGGGCCGACCGAGGAGCTGACTCTGACGGCCAACACGCAGCCGGCGATTCTCGCGACCTCCATCGCGGTGTTGCGCGTTCTGCAGAGCGAACGAGACCTTTCCTTCGACGTGGCGGCGGGCCACTCGCTGGGCGAGTGGACGGCTCTGGTAGCCGCGGGCGCGCTGCGGTTCGACGACGCCGTGCGCCTGGTAAACCTTCGCGGCAAAGCCATGCAGGAAGCCGTGCCCAGCGGGCAGGGCGCCATGGCGGCCATCATTGGCCTCGACGCTGAAGGCGTCACCGCCCTGTGCAACGAGGCCCGCGGCGACGACGTGCTCGAGCCGGCGAACTTCAACGGCGGCTCGCAGATCGTCATTTCGGGCGCCGCCGCGGCGGTCGATCGCGCCGTCGCGCAAGCGAAACCCGCCGGCGCCAAGTTGGCCAAGAAACTCGCGGTGAGCGCGCCCTTTCACTGCCCCATGATGCAGCCCGCCGCCGACCGGGTGCGCGACGCGCTTGCCGACGTGACCATTTCGGCGCCCACGGTTCCCGTGGTCGCCAACGTCTCGGCCGAGCCCAACGACCAGGCCGATCGAATCGCCGAGCTTCTGGTCGCGCAGGTGACCGGAGCCGTGCTGTGGGAGCAAAGCGTCACCCGCCTGGTGCAGATGGGCGTCGAGCGCGCGTACGAGCTCGGCAACGGCGCCGTGCTCAAGGGGCTCGTCAAGCGCATCGACAAGAGCCTTTCGGTCAGCCCCGTGGGCGGGCCCGCCGACATTGCGGCATTCGCCGCCTAGCGCGCGGCTCTTTTTCTTTTTGGACCGGACCACAGCGAGGAACCACTCATGGCGATCATCGACAAAGCACTCGACGGCAAAGTCGCTCTCGTAACCGGAGGGTCGCGCGGGATTGGCCGGGCGATTTGCGTCGCGCTGGCCCAGCGCGGAGCCAAGGTCATCATCAACTACGCCTCCAACGCCGCGGCCGCCGAAGCCACCGCGGCCGAGGTCGAAAAGGCCGGCGGCGCCCCGGTGCTCGCGCCGTTCGACGTCAGTGACAAGGAGGCGGTGTCGTCCGCCATCAAGTCCCTCGGCAAGGAGCACGGCGGCCTGCATATCCTGGTCAACAACGCCGGGATCGCGATCAACGGCCTGCTAATGCGATTCAAGGCTGACGACTACTCGCGCATCATGGACGTAAACGTCGGCGGGGCCTTCTGGTGCTGCCAGGCGGCATCGTCGTTGATTCTGCGCGCCAAAGGCGACGGCCGGATCATCAACCTGTCGTCGGTGGTGGGCGAAATGGGCAACGCAGGTCAGACCGCCTACGCGACCACAAAGGCAGCAATTATCGGGGCTACCAAGGCCATGGCAAGAGAGTTCGCAGGTCGCGGCGTGTGCGTAAACGCGGTGGCACCGGGCTTTATTGCCACCGACATGACCGACGAACACATGACAGACGACGCGCGCGAGTCCATGCTCGCGGAAATCCCGCTCGGGCGAATTGCCGAACCCCACGAGGTTGCCGACACTGTGGCCTTTCTCGCGGGCCCCGAAGCGGGGTACATAACCGGCCAGGTAATCCGCGTAAACGGCGGACTGTTGATGTAATGTACCGGCGTTTTTCAGCCGGATGGCCGGGTTCACAGTGAACTCGGCCGTAAACCCAACCCGGAGAGACGAGAGAAAATGACCCCCGAGGAACAAGCAGCCAAGGTCAAAGAGCTCATCTGCGAGCAGCTGGAAGTATCGCTGGAGCAGTGCAAGGAAGAGGCGTCGTTTGTCGATGACTTGAAGGCCGACTCCCTCGCGGTCGTCGAGCTGGTGCTGGCCCTCGAGCAGGAATTCGGCATCGACATTCCCGACGAGGACACCGAGAAGATTCGCACCGTCAAGGATGCGGTCAACTACATCCAGACCCACTCGAGCTAGAGCGAGCGAACACTGGGGCCGCTTTCGGCGGCCTCCGCTCGACCTCGCCCGGGCGTGCCCCCCCTGCGGGGCGTCGCGGCGCACGCCGCGTCGCCGGGCGTACGGAGGTTTCGTATGCGACGCGTCGTAATTACCGGTATCGGACTCATCACGCCGGTCGGCCCCGACTTGGAGCAGACCTGGAGCGGTCTGCTCGCCGGCAAAAGTGGTATCGGCCCGATCACCCAGTTCGACACCACCGGATTCGCGACTTCAATCGCCGGTGAGGTCAAAGGCTTCGATCCGTCGAAGTACATCTCCAAGCGCGACCTGCGCCACTTCGACCGCTTCCTGCAGTTCGGCATCACCGGAGGCCTGATGGCCATGGAGGATGCCGGCTTCGAGGACTTCAAGGTCCCCGAGGAAGAGGCGGACGACTGGGGTGTCTACGTGGGTTCGGGCCTCGGTGGTCTGACGACCATCCAGTCCACCTACGACAAGGGCAAGGAGAAGGGCCCGCGCCACGGCTTTTCGCCGTACTTCGTGTGCGACATCATCATCAACATGGTGCCGGGCATGCTCACCATTCGCACCGGCGCGCGCGGACCCAACTTCTCCCACGTGTCTGCGTGCTCAACCGGGGCTCACAGCATCGGTGAGGCAGCTCGGGCCATCGAGCGTGGCGACGCCATCGGCATGTTGGCTGGCGGCGCCGAGTCGACGATCGCCTACCTCGGCGTCGGTGGCTTCAACGCCATGCGGGCGCTGTCGACCAACAACGAAAACCCCGGGCAAGCCAGTCGTCCGTTCGACAAGGACCGGGATGGCTTCGTCATCGCCGAGGGCGCTGGCATGGTGGTGCTCGAGGAACTCGAGCACGCGAAGGCGCGCGGCGCGCGCATCTACGCCGAGGTGGCCGGATACGCGGCAAACTCCGACGCGTTCCACATGACCCAGCCGGCTCCCGAGCACGAGGGCGCGCAGCGGTGCATGAAGCGGGCGCTGCGCGACGCGAAGCTCGACCCGAGCGACGTTGGGTACATCAACGCCCACGGTACCTCGACCAAGTTCAACGACCTGAACGAGTCGCTGGCGGTGGCGCGGGTCTTCGGTGACCACGCGACCGACAAGAAGCTCGCGGTTTCGTCGACCAAGTCGATGACCGGTCACACCCTCGGTGCGGCGGGCGGAATCGAGGGCGGCATTGCGGCGCTTGCGATTCATCGCAACGTGCTGCCCCCCACGATCAACTATCAAACCGTGGACCCGGACTGCGCGCCCCTGGACTTCGTTCCGAACGAGGCTCGGGAGACTCGCGTCGATGCCGCGGTGTCCAACTCGTTCGGTTTCGGCGGCACGAACGCCGCGCTGGTCTTTAAGCGCTACACGGGCGACTGAGCATGAAGTGGTACGCGGGTAGCGATCACGCCGGCTTTGCCCTCAAGCAGCGCCTGATCGAAGTGCTGCGCGCCGACGGGGACGAGATCATCGACCTCGGGACGGAAACGACCGATTCGGTCGATTACCCGGACTACGGTGCCCGCGTCGCCCGCGCCGTGGCCGCCGAGCCCGAGGTGTTCGGTCTGCTGGTATGCGGCACCGGAATCGGAATCTCCATGGCGGCCAACAAGATCGCGGGAATTCGCGCGGCCGTGGTCACCGACGAGTTCACGGCGCGGGCCACGCGGGCCCACAACGACGCCAACGTGGTCTGCTTTGGCGAGCGGGTCATCGGGCCGGGCGTCGCCGAAGGGGCTGTTCGGGCCTTTCGCGACACCGAGTTCGAAGGCGGTCGCCACGCCCGTCGCGTACACAAAATCGACGAGCTTCTCGCGGACACGGTCGACCCGGACAAGTCATAGTCCCCCCGTGCGATGTCCGTTTTGCAACGAGCGAGAAGATCGTGTGATCGACTCGCGCACGTCGAAAGACGGCACTGAGATCCGGCGCCGGCGCGAGTGCACCACCTGCGAGCGCCGCTTCACGACCTACGAGCGTATCGAGGATGCCCTGCCGGTCGTCGTCAAAGCCGACGGGGCGCGGGAGCCCTTCGACCGCAACAAACTGCTCAACGGGCTCAAGCGCGCGGTCGCCAAGCGGCCGGTAAAGACCGTCGACCTCGAAAAACTGGCCGAGGACATCGAGCGCGAGGCCTGCGAGCGGGGCCATGTGGAGATTGCCTCTCGAACCATCGGCGAGCTGGTCCTGCCGCGACTGCGCACGCTGGACGAGATTTCGTACGTGCGGTTTGCGTCGATCTACCGGGACTTTCGCGACGTCGAAGAGTTTCGCCGCGAGCTCGAGCGGCTCGAGAAGTAGGCCGTGGGCGGCGGCCGACGGAAGCCTCGCCTCGACCCGGGGCGGCAGCGCGAACTCGACGAAGCGCACATGCGCAGGTGTCTGGTTCTGGCGGCCCGGGCGCGGGGCCGCACCGCGCCGAACCCCATGGTCGGCTGCGTCATCGTCGACCGCTCCGGGGCCGTCATCGCCGAGGGCTTTCACGCGCGCGCCGGCTTGCCCCACGCCGAGGCGAACGCGCTGGCCGAGGTTGCGGGACGGGCTCCGGGCTGCACGATGTACGTCAACCTCGAGCCGTGCGCGCACAGGGGGAATCGCCGCACCGAACCGTGCGCGCCCAAGGTGCTCGCGTCCGGCATCGCGCGCCTCGTGATCGGCATGGGAGATCCGATTCCGTCGCACGCCGGGGGCGCGCGCTATCTGGCTCGCAACGGGATCGAGGTCGTACGAGGCATCTTGCGGGCCGAGTGCATCGAGCTCAATCGGCCGTGGTTGTGCTGGGCCAAGAGCCGGCGGCCGCTGTTCGTGCTCAAGGCCGGGGTTTCACTGGACGGCCGCGTGGCCACCCGCACGGGCGAAAGCCAGTGGATCACGGGGCCGCCGGCGCGACGCGAGGTTCACGCGCTTCGCAACGAGGTCGACGGGATCGTCGTGGGCGTCGGCACGGTGCGGGCCGACGACCCGCGCCTCACCGTGCGCGGCGTGCGCGGCGGACGCGATCCGGTTCGCGTGGTCGTAGACAGCGAGCTGCGTACACCGCCATCGTCGGCCCTGTTGCCGGCGAACACCCGCTCGAAGGCGCGCGCCGTCATTGCGACCACGCGGGCGGCGCCCCACCGACGATTCACCCGGCTGGCCGCCGCGGGGGCCGAGATCTGGCGGCTGCCGGCCCGGGGCAAGCGGGTCGACCTGCGAAAGCTGGCCACGCGCCTCGCCGACGAGGGGCTCGCCCACGTTCTCGTCGAGGGCGGCCCCACGCTGCACGCCGCGTTCGTCGAAGCCGACCTGGCCGACGAAATCCGCCTGTACATGGCCGGAATCGTCCTGGGAGGCGAAGCCGCCCGGGGGGGACCGGGCTGGGTGGGCGGAGCGGGCGTGGCCCGGCTGGCGAGCGCGTCGCGATTTCAATTCGTTGGCGAGCCCCGTCGGGTCGGCTCCGACGTTGCGCTGACTCTCCGGCGCGGTAAAAAGGGCCCGTAATGTTTACCGGACTCATCGAGGACATCGGGACCATCGCCCGGGTGGACCGGCGGGGCGACTCGGTCGTGCTGTCCATTCAGACCGAGAAGATCGACGTGGCCGACCTGGAGCTGGGCGAGTCGATCGCGGTCAACGGCGTGTGCTTGACCGTGACCGAGTTCGGGGCCGGCCGCTTCGAGGTGCTGGCCGGGGCGGAGACTCTTCGTCTCACGACCACCGGCGACCTGCGGGTGCAGTCGAAGGTCAATCTCGAGCGGGCCATGCGCGCCGGCGATCGGTTCGGCGGTCACATGGTTGCGGGCCACGTGGATGCCGTGGGAGACATCGTTTCGCGCCGGGACCTCGGCGCCAACATCGATATTCAGTTTCGCGCTCCCCAGGAGTGTCTGCGCTACGTGATTCACAAGGGCTCCATCGCCATCGACGGTATTTCGCTCACGGTGAATCGAGTCGACGGACGGGGCTTTGCCGTGGCGCTCATCCCCCACACGGTCGACTGGACGACGCTGGCGAAGAAGAACGTCGGCGAGCGCGTAAATCTCGAGGTCGATATGGTCGGCAAGTACGTCGAAAAGCTCGTCGGTGGCTATGCGGCCGGCAAGACCGGAGTCGGTTCATGATGCAGAGTGCTACCGAGCGCGTGCTGGCGGCGATCGACGCCTACCGCCGCGGTGAGATGGTGATCCTCGTCGACGACGAGGATCGCGAGAACGAGGGCGATCTGTGCGTGGCGGCCGAGAAGTGCACGCCCGAGGTCGTCAACTTCATGGCCAAGGAAGGCCGCGGGCTCATCTGCCTCGCCATGGACGAGTACATGGTCGAGAAACTCAAGCTCGCCCCGATGGTCCAGGAAAACGAGGCCTCGCTCGGGACGGCCTTTACGGTGTCCATCGAGGCCCGCCACGGCGTCACCACCGGAATCTCGGCGCGCGACCGCGCGCGCACCATCGAAGCCGCCATCGCCGACGACGCGCGACCGGAAGACCTGGTGTCACCGGGCCACGTCTTTCCCCTGCGGGCGCGGCGCGGCGGCGTGCTCGTGCGCACCGGACAAACCGAGGGCTCCGTCGATCTGTCGAGGCTGTCGGGCCTCAAGCCGGCCAGCGTGATTTGCGAGATCATGAAGGACGACGGCGAGATGGCCCGCATGCCGGACCTCGAGGAGTTCGCCGAAACCCACGGCCTCATGATCCTCACGGTCGCGGACCTGATCGCCTATCGCCTGCAGCAAGAGCTCATCGTCGAGCGGCGCGCCAGTGGCCAGGTCCGGCCGGCGCTGCTGAGCCCCGGCGAGCCGTTCGCCGCCCACGCATACAAGACCCTGGTGCAAGACGCCGAGTACCTGGCGCTGGTGCGGGGCGATGTTCGCGCAGCCGCCGAGCGCGGCGAGCCGGTGCTCGTTCGAGTCCAGTCGGTGGATCCGGTGGGAGACACGTTTGGGCTGGGCGAGCGCACGGCGCAGCTGCGCGGCGCTCTCAACGTCATCGATGAGGCCGGGGTGGGCGTGTTCCTGTACGTCTATCCCCACGGCCGGACCAGCGTGGTCGATGCGCTCAGCGCCCACCTGGGCGAGGGCCAGCGGTCGCGCGGCGGCGAGCGAGTGGGTCACAGCGAGGTTCTGCGCGACTTTGGCCTCGGAGCCCAGGTTCTGTCCGACCTTGGTTGCCGAAAGATCCGCCTTTTGTCCAACAATACCCGTCGAATCGTTGGGCTCGACGGATTCGGCATCGAAGTGGTCGAGCGGGTCGAAATTCCCGTAGACTCCGCCGAGGTTCGCCGCAGCCGGCTCCGGCCCATCCGCGGCGAAAAGACCGAGGTAGACTGAAAACATGCCCACCGTCGTCGAGGGAATTCTCAACAGCGCCGGCCTCAAGGTCGCGATCGTGGCCGGCCGTTTCAACGCGTTCATCGTAGAGCGCCTGGTGGAGGGCGCCGTCGACGCGTTCGCCCGCACCGGCGGCAACGACGACGACATCACGGTGTTCTACGCGCCGGGAGGGTTCGAGATTCCGCAGGTGCTCCGCCGGGCGGTCGAGTCCGGTCGGTTCGACGCCATCGTGTGCGTCGGCGCGGTCATTCGCGGCGGCACGCCGCACTTCGAATACGTCGCCAACGCCGTGACCAAAGGCATAAGCGACATCGCCTACAGCACCACCACGCCGGTGGCCTTTGGCATTCTCACCTGCGACACGGTCGAGCAGGCCATCGAACGAGCGGGCACGAAGGCCGGCAACAAGGGGTTCGAGGCGGCCATGGCCGTGATCGAGATGGCGAATCTCGGCCGCGCAATGGAGAGCGAGTAGACCCGTGGCTGCTGCCGGAGCGCGCCGGCGGGCGCGGGGCTACGCCCTGCAGATCCTGTACGGCTTCGACCTCAACGAGATCCCCGGCGACGCCGATGGCATCGATAGCGGCATTCGCGGCTTCTGGAGCTCGTTTCAAGAAGAGGAGGCCGATGCCAGCGCCATCGAGTTTGCGAGCAACCTGGCGCGCGACGCGGTGGTCAGGCTCACCGCCGTCGACGAAATCGTGCAGGGCGCCTCGCGCAACTGGCGCCTCGAGCGCATGTCGCGGGTCGATCGCAACATCTTGCGCCTGGCCACGGCCGAGATGACGTCGGAATCCGACGTTCCCACGCGGGTGGTCATCAACGAGGCCGTTGAGCTCGCCAAGCGCTTCGGCGCCGAGGATTCGCCGGCGTTCGTCAACGGCATCCTCGACCGCATCGCCCAGTCCACCAGGTCCTGATAAGCTGCCGGCATGTCCGTGCACTTTCTGGCCAGTGCGTTGGACCGCTGGGACGACGCGGCGGCGGGAGCCCTCGTCCTCACGTTCTTTTCCGACGAGCGTCCCCTGCGCGGCGCCGCCGGCCTGGCCGACTGGCGCCTGTGCGGCCGGCTGTCGCGGCTGATCAAGCGGGGCAAGATTCGCGGCAAGCGCGGTGAGACTCTGCTTATGCCCCCGGGGCAGCGAATGGGCTTTCCCCGCATCATGCTGTTCGGCCTGGGTTCGTCGCAAAAGTTTGACGAGGACCTGTTTCGCCAGCACGTGCGCTGGATCCGGGACGTACTCGGCCGGGCCGGCGTGACCAGCTATGCGGTGCAGCCCCCGGGCCGGGCCACCGGGCTCATCGCCGCGCGGCGAGCGCTCGAGCTCTGGCTCGAGGAGATGGACAAAGACGGTCTCGAGGACGAGGACGTCGCCATCATCGATGCTCCAGGCGCCCAGAAGGAGATGGCCGAGATTCTCCGACGCGCTCAGGGGCGCAAGGTACCCAAGCGCAAGCCGAAGGGCACCGTGGAGCCGAAAGAGGCGGTGGCGACGCCGCCCGTGCCGGCGCCCGCGACCAAGCCGGCGCCCGCGGCCAAGCCAGCGTCTGCCGCAAAGAAGCCCGCGGTACCCGCAGCGCCCGCGGCAACGTCCGTGTCGGACAAAGGCGCGGCTGTGCCGGCGGCGTCCGACAAGGCCTCGGCGCGCGCGTCGTCACCGCCCGGCGCGAACGGGGACGCGGGCGCGACCCGCAAGCCGACAGTCGACGACGCCTGGGACTGAGCGGTTGTTGAGTATCGCCTTCGGTGCGGCCAGATTCAGCCTGCGCGCGAGGGCGAGGTCCACGTGTAGGGGGCGGTGCGAGGACACACAAGATCGCGCCGCCGCGTAACCCCGTGTAATATGTCAGTGGGAGGGACGCAGCTTTGGCGCATCGAATATTGCTCGTGGATGACTCGCCGGCGACGCGAACGTTCGTCGAAGCCACGCTCGAGCAGGAGGACGACCTCGAGATCGTCGAGGCCCAAAACGGCTTCGAAGCTCTCAAGCTCTTGCCGCGCGGCGAGTTCGACCTGCTCATCACCGACATCAACATGCCGGACATCAACGGTCTCGAGCTGGTTCGCTACGCGCGCACCAGCCCTCGTTACCAGGACGCTCCGGTGCTGGTGATATCTACCGAGGGTCGACAGCGCGACGTCGACAAGGCGATGGCGCTGGGCGCGAACGAATACATCGTCAAGCCGTTTACGGCCGAGCATCTTCTCGACGTGGTTCGCCGGCACCTGCCCGACGCGTCGGACGGTGAATGACGCCCGCGGATGGCTAGCAGCGGCAACAACCCTCCAGGCGGTTCCGACAAGGCTCTCCAGGAGTTCCTGGCCGAGTCGCAGGAAATCGTCGACGCGTTCAATCAGACGTTGCTGGAGATCGACCGGCAGCGGGGCGAGAGCGGGGGCAGCTACGACCCGGACCTGATCAACGCGGCCTTTCGCGGCGTGCACTCGCTCAAGGGGCTCTCGGGGCTCTTCGGGTTCTCGCAGATGATCGAGCTTTCGCACCAGCTCGAGACGCTCATGGACCAGATGCGCCTCGGCAAGGTGCCCGCCAAGCCCGCGATCCTCGATCTGCTCTTCGAGGCCGTTGAGCTCTTCGGGACCATGATCAACGGCACCGTTGCCAACGAAGAGATTCCCGAGCCGCAGCTGCGAAGCTACCTCGACCGACTCAACGCGGCGGTCGACGGCGACGACGCCGGCGAAGAAGTCACCGACGAGCTGTCTCTGTACCAGCTCCCCGAGAACCTGCTCAGCGTTCTCACCGAGTACGAAGAGCACCGTCTGCGCGAGAACATTCGCGGCGGGCGCCGCATCTACCGCATTCACGCTGCCTTCGACCTGACTGCCATCGACACCGGGCTCGAGCAGCTCAAGGAGCGGGTCAAGCCTCTGGGCGAGGTCATCACCTATTTGCCCAGCGCCGATTCCATCGACGATACGCGCATCGAGCTCGAGGTGCTGATCGGGTCCGAGGCGACCTCGGCGGCCCTGCGAGCCGCGATCGACAACCCAAACGTCGAGGTCCGCACGGTTCCGCGGGTCGACGGCGACGACACGGGTACCATTGCGCCGCCGATTCCGCCGCCGCCGCCGCTGCCGGGGGTGACGGCGACGTCGCTGCCGCCACCGCCGCCGCGGGCAGCCCCGGAAAAACCATCGGCGAGCCGCAGCCAGCAGGTGCCGGTCGAGGACGCGGGCGAGCAGGGCCGCGAGGACCCGATCAACACCATCAAGTCGGTGTCGCAGACGGTTCGCGTCGACATTGGTCGCCTCGATGGCCTCATGGGCGTCGTTGGCGAACTGTCGCTGGCACAAAGCGGGATCGCGCAGGTGCTGGCGAGCCTGAGCGAACGCGGCGATGCCGCGGAGGAGAGTCGGGCGCTTTCCCGCGAGGTTCGACTGCTCGAGCGGCGGCTATCGGAGCTGCAAGACGGCCTGCTCGAGGTACGCATGGTGCCGCTACGCCAGGTCTTCGACAAGCTGTCGCGCGTGGTGCGCAAGATTTCGCGCGAGTCGGACAAGGAAATCCGCCTCGAGATCACCGGCGCCGATACCGAGCTCGACAAGCTCATCGTCGAAGAGCTGTCCGACCCGCTCATGCACCTGATTCGCAACGCCATCGATCACGGCATCGAACTGCCGTCGGTGCGGGCCGCGGCCGGCAAACCGGAAGTTGGCACCATCAAGGTGGATGCCTTTCAGCAGGGCAACCGGGTCATCGTGACCGTGTCGGACGACGGCGGCGGCATCGACGAGGACCGTGTGGGGCAGGTGGCCATCTCGCGCGGCCTGGTGAGTGAAGACGACGTCGAGGACATGACCGTGTCCGAGCTGCGCAACCTGCTGTTCTTGCCGGGCATGTCGACCCGGGAGCAGGCGACGGAGCTGTCGGGCCGCGGTGTCGGCCTGGACGTGGTGAAGACCAACATAGCCCGGCTGTCCGGCATCATCGACGTCTCGTCCGAGCGCGGCAAGGGCTCTCAGTTTTCCATCACGTTGCCCATCACTCTCGCGATCATTCAGGCCCTGGTCGTGCGCGCCAGCACCGAGGAGTACGCGGTGCCGCTCAACAGCGTGCTCGAAAGCCTGGTGATCGATCGCAGCGAGGTACAGACGGTCGAGGGCCAGGAGATCTACACCCTGCGCAGCCACACCCTGCCGCTGGTGCGTCTGGACACGCTTTTCGAGCTGTTGCCGCCCGAGCAGGTGCCCAGCGCCGAGCGGATCTACGTCGTGGTCATCGGTCTGGCCCAGCACCGGCTCGGTCTGGTGGTGGACGAACTCGTGGGCGAAAAAGACATCGTCATCAAGTCGCTCGGGCGCTCGCTGGCCCGAGTGCGGGGCATTGCGGGGGCCACCGAGCTAGGCCATCAGAAGGCGGTGCTGGTACTCGACGTGCCCGCCATCGTCGAGGAAGCGCTTTTGCGCGGCAAAGCGGAGGCCGCCTAGTCCGTGTCGGATACCACTGAAAAAGGCGTTGAGCTGCTCGACAAGCTGCAGCACCTGGCGACGGACGACACCTTCCTTACGCCCTACGCGCGGCGCCGCACGCGCTACGACTTCGCGGCGGAGCTCATTTCGTTCTCGATCGGCGAGGAGCTGTACGGAATCGACATTGCGGAGGCCCGCGAAATCATCAAAATGCGGCCGATAACCTCGGTGCCCCGGGTGCCGGCGTTCGTCCTCGGGGTTGCCACCGTTCGCGGCCGCATCATTCCGGTTCTCGACCTGCGCATGCGGCTGGGGCTCGGCAAGACCGACGTCGGCCCAAACCACCGCATTCTCGAGTGCGCGTACGACGGCGACCTGTACGGTCTGTTGGTCGACTCGGTTCGCAGTGTGGTGCGGCTGACCGAAGAGCAGCTCGAGCTGTCGCCGCAGCGCAGTACCGACAGTGACTACGTACGTGCGCTGGGCCGCCACGACGATGCGCTCATCGCGCTGCTCGACGTAGAGGAGGTCGTGACGTTCGAGATCGGGGGGGCCAAATGGACGTAGCCGGACCGGCTGTGGTTCCCGACTCCCTCAAGGTGGCCACGTTCTTCGTCGGCGACGAAGAGTACGCCGTGGACATCATGAAGATTCGGCAGATCGTCAATCCGCGGACGGTTACGCCCATTCCGAAGACCCCCGAGTTCATCGAGGGCATCATGGAGCTGCGCCAGGTCATTTTGCCGGTGGTCGATATGCGCAAGCGTTTCGGGCGACCGGTGACTCCGCCGCGGCGCGAAACCAAGTTCCTCATCGTTTCCATCGAAGGCAACGTGGTTGGGCTGGTCGTCGACCGCATCGGCGAGGTCTTGACCGTGGACGAGCAGAAGCTGCGCAACGCGCCCGCCATGGCGGTGGGCGACGACGCTCGCTTCTTTGCCGGCGTGTATCGGGCGGACGATCGCATGATCATCATCCTCGACATTGACGCGGTGCTCACGTCGCAAGAGAAGATCGAGCTCGGCGGTCTTCGGGAGGCGGCGCCATGAGCGGCGAGCCCCGCATTCTCGTAGCCCACGCCGATGCGACCATTCGGGCGAGCGCCGTCGCGGCCGCGATGGAAGCCGGCTACGACGTGATCGGCGTCGAAGACGGGATTGCCGCCGAGGCGGAGTTGCTGTCGGCCGCGCCGCCCGCCGCCCTGGTGGTAGATGCCGGACTGCCCGGCCGCGCGGGTTTCGAGCTGTGCGAGCTCATCGAGTCCCGGGGGCTGGCGACCAAGGTCGTGTTGATCGCGTCCGTCTACTCGAAGACGGCCTACAAACGCAAGCCGACCAGCCTGTACGGTGCCGACGACTACGTCGAGCAGCACCACATCGTCGACATGCTCGGGCCGAAGCTGGCGGAGCTCGTCACCGCGCCGCGCGCGCTGCCGCCGGGCCGCTCGGCCCATCGGCCGTCGACGCTTTCGCCGGCGCAGCGGGAAGAGATGGAGGCGGTGCGCAAGGCCGGCGAGGAGCGCCTGCAGCCCATCGAAGAAGACCGCCTCGGTCACGCCGAGGCCGTCGCGCGGGCCCAGCAGCTCGCGCGTCTCATCGTTACCGACATGCTGCTGTACAGCGGCAGCGAGGCGCGTCACTGGGCCGAATCGCGCAGTCGGTCGATGCCGCCGCGCCTGTCCCAGGACCTCGACGAGGCTCGCCGGCTGTTTGCGCTGAGCGTGCCGGTCGACGTCGTGGGCAAGCGCGACCTCGTCGGGGAGGCGTTCGTCGAGCTGCTGCACGTGGACACCGCCAGCCAGGAGGCCGAGTGAATCTCGACCTGGCAGGGCTGCGCGAACGCATGGAGTCGTCGGACCCGGAAGAGCGACGGCGCGCGCTCGCGCGCGTGGGAGCCGGGGAGGGCAGCGACGTGCTCGCGCTGCTCGTGGTTGCCCTGGGGGACGACCACTGGCGCGTTCGCAAAGAAGCCGTGGCCTGGTTGGTCGGAGCGAGCGACCCCGCGGCGGCTGCTCGCGCGGTCGTGCCGGTGCTGGCTTCCACCGATGACGTGGGCCAGCGCAACAGCGCCATCGAGGCGCTGACCAAGCTCGGCAGTCCGGCCGTCGCGCCCCTGGTCGAGGCGCTGTCGGACACGGTGCCCCACCGCAAATTCCTCATCGACGCTCTCGGCGCCGTTGCCGACGGGTCGAGACACGACGCGGTCGCCTCGCTCGTTCGATCGCTCGCCGATGAGGACGTCAACGTTCGGGTCGCGGCGGCCGAGGCTCTGGGCGGTATCGGCGGGCCTCGGGCGACGGACGCCCTGCTGGACCTCATCGACAGCGACGACATGATGGTCCAGCTAACGGCCCTGGACGCCCTGGCTGCGCTGGACTCGCGCATCAGCCTGGAGAAGCTCGCAAAGGCGCTCGAGACGCCGGTCGTGCGCTGCTCGGCGCTGCGGCTGCTGGGCGGGTCGCACGACGAGAAGGCGTTCGAGATTCTGCTCGGTGCCCTCACCGACAAAACGCGCCGGGCCCGGGAAGCGGCCGTGGAGGCGCTGGCCCGCCTCGATCGGGAGCTCGTGCTCAGTAAGCGCAAGCGGTTGGGCGATGCGCTGCGCGCTACCGGCGACGAGCAGCGCCGCCGCATCGGCCAGGCCCTCGACGCCCGCGATACCTCGACGCGGCTGGCGGCCGCCCACCTGGCGGGCCTCACCGGATACGCCGAGTACGCCGAGCGCCTCTCGCAGCTCCTCCTCGATAGCCAGATGGCCGGGGCGGCGGGCAATGCGCTGGTCGCCCTGGGGCGCGCGGCCGACGGCGAACTCGCCACCCTCGAGCGCGGTGCCGACGAGCCGCTGCGGTCGGAGATCGCGGCGGTGCGGTCGCAGATCGCTGCGTCGGCGCTGCCGCGGGCCTCGTCGCCATCGGAGTCCGACGCGGCGGGCGCGGCGCCATCACCGCCGCGCGCGGCGGGCAAGGGCGCTCGGGGCAAGCGCAAGCTCGACGCGCAGGCGTTCAAGTCGCTGCGCGAGATCATCTACGACCACTGCGGCATCTACTTCAAGGACGACAACTCGTACCTGATGCAGCGCCGGCTGGCGCCGCGGCTGGACGCGGCGGGCTGCGCGGACTTCGCCGCCTACGCGGACCTTCTGCGCGGGCCGGGCGGGGCGGCCGAGCTGGCCGAGGCGGTCGAGCGAATCACGACCAACGAAACCTACTTCTTTCGCGAGTCGTACCAGCTGTACGCGTTTGCCGACGAAATCGTTCCCGAGCTGTTCCGGGCCCGGCGCCGCGGTCGCCGGCTCAACGTGTGGAGCGCCGGTTGCTCGACCGGCGAGGAGCCGTACACCATCGCCATGCTGGTGCGCGAGCGCGGCGAGCTCGACAACTGGGACGTCCGGGTCGTGGGTAGCGACATCTCGAAGCGCGTGCTCGAGGTCGCCCGACGGGGCTGGTACGGACGATCGTCGATGCGGGCCATCGACCCGAGCGAGTACCGACGCTTCTTCCGGCCGTCCAACGGCGGCCACGAAGTGACGGACGAGGCGCGCGAATTGGTCGAGTTTCGGCCGACCAACCTGCTGGATCGCGATCAGGTCGAGCCTTTACCGCACTTCGACGTCATTTTCTGTCGCAACGTTTTGATCTACTTCGACCGTCGCGCGCGCGAAAAAGTGGTCGATACTTTCTATGATCAGCTGGTGCCGGGGGGCTACCTGCTGCTCGGCCACTCCGAGTCGCTGATCAATCTGTCCACCAAGTTCGACATCGTGCAGCTGCAAAACGACACCGTTTATCGCAAGCCGCTGTAACTCCTGCACCCTCCGAGTCTTCGAAGCCGATGAGCTCCCCGCGCATTCGCGTACTCGTCATCGACGATAGCGCCTACAACCGGCAGACGATCACGTCGATGCTGGCGGCCGAGCCGTCGATCGAGGTCGTCGCTCGCGCTGGCGACGGCAACGAGGGATTGCGGCAGGTCTTCGAGCACGAACCCGACGTCATCACCCTCGACCTCGAGATGCCTCGCATGGACGGCTTTACGTTCCTGCGCATCCTGATGAGCCGGCGGCCCACGCCGGTCGTAGTGATCAGTTCGTACGCCCGGCGCGAGAACGTGTTCAAGGCGCTCGAGCTCGGAGCCCTCGACTTTATCGCCAAGCCGACTCAGACCATCTCGCCCGAGCTCAAAGAGATCGGCGACGATCTGGTCGACAAGATCAAGCTCATCGGCAAGCTGCGCCAGGTGGCCCTGGGCGGGCAGCCGACGATCCCCACGCCATCGCCTCCGGCCGAGCAGCCGCCCGACCTGGCCGGTCCCCTGCGGGTGGTGTGCATCGGCGCATCGACCGGCGGACCGCCGGCACTCAAGCAGGTGTTCGGCGCATTTCCGGCCGACATGCCGGCCGCCATCGTGGTGTCGCAGCACATGCCCGCGACGTTTACGGGCCCGTTCGCCGAGCGACTCAATCGGTCCTCGTCGGTGCGCGTGCGCGAAGCCAGCGACGGCGACCGTCTGCGCCCGGGCGCGGCGCTCGTTGCCCCTGGTTCGGGCTCGCTAACGTTCCAGCGCGACGGCTCCGGCAACGTGTTCGTGACGATCGAACCGCTCGGCGACGATCAGCTGCGCGGCAGCCGCGCCCGCTACGTGCCCAGCATCGACCGAATGTTCGAGAGCGCCGCCGAGGTCATGGGCGAAAACGTCATGGGCGTCGTGCTCACGGGCATGGGCGACGACGGGCGCGAGGGCATACAGGCCATCAAGCGCGCAGGTGGTGCGACGGTGGCCGAATCCGCCGACACCGCCGTCATATTCGGCATGCCGGACGAAGCGATTCGAACCGGCGCGGTGGACGAAGTGTTGCCGCTCGGCGGCGTGGCTGCGGCGATCGTTCGGTTTGGCCGCGGCGGAAACTCGGACTGACCCTTGGATTGTACTACGATGGGTGTAGGCGTGACGCAGGACAACGACTCAGTGGCGGTTCCCGGTGCGGTCGACGCGCTAACGGATCGCATCCACAAGGTGGAGCACGAAAACAGCAATCTGCTCAACCTGTACATCGCGCTGTCGCAGCTGCACTCGTCGCTGGTTGTGTCCGATGTACTGGGGGTGATTGTCGAGGTGCTTCTCAACTTCGTCGGCGCCGAGGACTTTGCAATCCTGGTGCTCGACGATGACGGCGCGCTTCGCCCGCTGGCTACCCACGGCATCGAGGACGGCCGTGTGCCTCGCTTCGAGGTTGGCTCGGGCGTCGTCGGCGGAACGGTCACCAGCGGCCAGGTGTACTGCGAACGATTCACCGGCGAGGAGCGTCGCGACGTAAGCGCGCAGCCCCCGATTGTGTGCGTTCCGCTTTCGGCGGCGGGACAGCCCATCGGAGCACTGCCTATCTGGGGCTTTCTCGGGCAAAAAGAAGGCTTCGACGACATCGACCACGAGATCTTCAAGTTGCTGGCGACCAGCGCCGGGACCGCGCTCGAAGCGGCTCGGCTGGCCATGACGACCTCGACGAGCCGCCCGCCCGCGGGGTACTACCGGGCGTTCGCCGAGCTCATTGGACACGACGGCCCGGTGGCGGGCCGGTAGACAAGGACGGATGAGCGACCAATGTCCCTGACCGCCCTCGTAGTCGAAGACAGCCCGACCATGCGCCAGCTGCTGGTGTATGCCCTCAAGCGCATACCCGGCATGGCCGCGGTCGAGGCCAGTGATGGCGTCGAAGCCTTGCGCGCGCTCGCTGGCGACGACAAGCCCGACATCATTCTCACCGACATCAACATGCCGATCATGGACGGGCTCAAGCTCGTGCAGCGCGTGCGGTCGGACGACGCGTTCGCCAAGGTACCAATCATCGTGATCACGACCGAGGGCGGCGCCGAAGACCGGGCCCGGGCCCTGTCGCTGGGTGCCAACGCGTACATCACCAAGCCGATTAAGGCGCCGCAGCTCATCAAGCAAGTCAAAGAGCTCCTCGAGCTCTAACTGCCCCGGTGCCGGTCGTCGCCGCGCTCGCGGCGTGGCGCGAAAGTTGTCCTGCGTTCGCGGCGGTGCCATGATTGCGGGCCGTGCCGCGCCGAGTCGACCTCGATCGCGCTTGCGATTTGTTCATCGATCACTTGAAGGTCGAGCGCAACCTGGCGCCCAACACCCTCGAGGCCTACAGCCGCGACCTGGTCCGCCTGCGCGGCTTTTTGCACCGGCGCGGCATCGAGCTGGCCGCCGACGTGACACCGGTGGAGCTCGCGGACTATCTGCTCGAGCTGGCGGCGGACGGGCTGTCGGCCCGGAGCCGCGCGCGGGCGCTGGTGTCGATTCGCGGTCTGTTTCGCTACCTGGTTGGCGAGCATCTGCTCGACGTCGACCCGACCGAGACCATCGACGCGCCGAAGATTGGGCGCAAGCTGCCCGACGTGCTCGGCCGCGACGACGTCGAGCGCTTGCTGGCGGCGCCGCCTCTGGATACGCCTCGCGGGCTGCGCGACGCGGCCATGATCGAGCTTTTGTACGCCACCGGGCTGCGGGTATCGGAGCTCGTCAATCTTCAGCTCGACGACGTCAAGCTCGACGCCGGCTACGTGCGCACCTTCGGCAAGGGGCGCAAGCAGCGGCTGGTGCCCATGGGCGAAGTCGCGGCGGACGCGGTCGCCGACTATGTCGAGGGCGCTCGCGGCCACTTCCTGAAGCGCCCGGCCGAGCGGGCGCTGTTTTTGACCGGCCGCGGGCGCGCCATGACCCGGCAGGGGTTTTGGAAGCTGCTGCGCAACTACGCCGCGGCCGCCGGCGTGCGCGGCGCCATCTCGCCTCACAAGCTGCGCCACAGCTTTGCGACCCACCTCATCGAGCACGGCGCTGACCTGCGTTCAGTTCAGGCCATGCTGGGCCACTCGGACATTGCCACGACCCAGATTTACACCCACGTGACCCGCACGCGGCTGCTCGAGGTCTACAAGAAACACCACCCTCGCGCCTGATTCTTTCGTGATTTCAGGGGATTGGCCTGGTGGGCGGGTTGCCGCCGTGGGCGGGGCGATCCATAGTCTGAGGCAGTGTCGCTCGATCTGTCCCCAGAACTCGTCCGCGTGATCCTCCAGGGGATGATCATTCTCATCGCGTCCATCGCGATTCACGAGTTCGGCCACGCCTGGGTTGCCGACCGACTGGGGGACCGGCTGCCGCGCAGCCAGGGACGCGTGACGCTCAATCCGGTGTCCCACGCCGACCCCATCGGCACCCTGGCGTTTCCGCTGATTGGCTACCTGGTGTCCGGCGGGATGAGCGCCGGGTTCGGCTGGGGCAAGCCGGTCCAGGTCAATCCGCGGTCCTTCAGCCGACGCTGGCGCATGCGCACGGCTCACATGATGGTGGCGCTGGCCGGGCCGGCCATGAACGTGCTGCTGGGCGTGCTGCTGGCGTTGTTGCTGGCGGCGCTGGTCGCCGGCGACGTCATTGGCGTGTCGGGGCAGCTCGCCATCGCGTTGCGGCAGGCCGTGTTCCTCAACTTTATTTTGTTCTTCTTCAACCTCATCCCCACGCACCCGCTCGATGGCGGGACCGTGATCGAGGGGTTCTTGCCGGATCGGGTCTTGCCCAAGTGGCAGCAATTCTCGGTGTACGGCCCCTTTGTCCTCATGGCCGTGATATTCATCCCGGCTCTCGCCCAGGTGTTCCTGGCCCCGGCGGAATGGGTGTCCTCGGGCCTGCTGAACCTGCTGGGCGTGGGCTCCTAACACCGTGTCGGAAAACGCCAGCTACAACGTCGAGCTCGAGGTCTTCGAGGGGCCTCTCGATCTGCTCTTGCACCTGGTGCGCAAGCACGAGCTCGACATCATGGACATTCCCATCTCCTTCGTCACGGACAAGTACCTCGAGTACCTGGACCTGATGGAGAAGCTCAACCTCGACATCGCCGGCGAGTACTTGCTGATGGCGGCGACGCTGGCCCACATCAAGTCGCGCGAGCTTCTGCCTCAGCAGGAAACGGTCGACGAAGAGGGCGAAGAGGGGCTCGACGGCGAGGAGGGCGTGGACCCGCGCCAGGAGCTCATTCGCAGGCTGCTCGAATACCAGAAGTACAAGGAAGCGGCCGAGTCCCTGGGCGAGCAGCCCGTCGTCGGACGCAACGTCTGGCCCCGCGGCGTCAAGCGCGAGGAGGCGGTCGCCGGCGAGGTCGATCAGGAGGCTCAGGCGCCCCTGGCCGATATACCGGTCTCGAGGCTGCTGGCCGCCCTGGAGAAGGTCCTCAAGCGGGCGAAGGTAAACCTCGCTCACTCGGTCAACGTCGACCGGTTGAGCGTCAGCGACCGCATCAACGACCTGGTCGACCGGCTCGAGCGGGAGACCGAGTTTTCGTTTCAAAGCTGCTTTGGCTTTCTGGCCGATGGCGAGCCGCGGTCCCTCGATCAGGTGAAGCACGAGGTCGTGGTCACCTTTTTGGCCATTCTCGAGATGGCCAAGCTGCGCATGATTCGCATCTCGCAGCTCGAAGACGAGGAAGAGATTCGCCTGTCCCAGGCCACGGACGACTTGCGGACCCTGGCCGCCCAGCGGGGGCGCGCGCCAGACGCCGAATATCAGTAGAGAATCTCGCCGGTCGAGCGGTGATCTCGGGCCCCGGGATCTTTGTCAGGGGCCGAGTGCATAGTGCCTCGACAGGGAGCCCCGACCACCGTGAGTCGCAAGAAGAAAAACGGCAAGAAGCGCACCAAGAACAAGCGATCCCAGGCCCAGCGGCCCGCCAAGTCCGAGGCTGTCGAGGCCAAGGACGGGGCTGCGACCGACGCGCAGGCCGGGGAGGCGCCAGAGGTACAGGCGGAGGCCGAGGTAGAGGCCGAGCCTGAAACGGCACCCGCCGCGGAACTCGAGGCCGAACCGGAGCCCGACGCCGACCCCAAACCGAAGACGCGCAAGAAGAGCACCGCGAAGAAAAAGGCCGCGAAGAAGCCGGCCGAGAAGAAGACGGCCGAGAAGAAAGCGGGCGACAAAAAGGCCCCCAAGGCCAAGCGGTCTCGGAAGAAGCCGGCGAAGCCCGCGGACGTCGAGTCGGAGGGCGGTAGCGCAGAAGCCTCGGAGTCGGCTGAGCCCGACGCAGAGCTGGCGCCCGCCGCGGTTTCGGAGACGGACACGGTTTCGGAGACGGACACGGTTTCGGAGACGGACACGGTTTCGGAGACGGACACGGTTTCGGAGACGGACACGGTTTCGGAGTCGGACTCGGTTTCGGACTCGGACGCGGTTTCGGAGACGGACACGGTTTCGGAGACGGACACGGTTTCGGAGTCGGACACGGTTTCGGAGTCGGACACGGTTTCGGAGTCGGACACGGTTTCGGAGTCGGACACGGTTTCGGAGTCGGACTCAAAGTCCGAAGTTGCCGACCTTGCCGCGTCGTCCACCGGGCGGTTGCGGCAAATCGTCGAGAGCCTGGTGTTCGCCGCCGACAAGCCGATCACGGTCAAGGAACTCAAGCGGCTCGCTCGCGAAAAGGACGAGAACGCCATTCGCGACGCGCTGCACGAGCTGCAGGAGGAATACTCCGACCGTGGAATCGTGCTGCACGACGTCGCCGGTGGGTACCAGTTCCGCACCGCGCCCAAAAACGCCGCCTGGGTCCAGCAGCTCGTGGCCGGCAAGCCGGTGCGCCTGACCCGCGCCCAGTTGGAAACCCTGGCCATCGCCGCGTATCGACAGCCCTTGACCCGGCCGGAGATCGAGGACATTCGCGGCGTCGATTCGGGCAGCCCGATTCGCGTGCTTCTCGACCGCGGGTTGATTCGCATCATCGGCAAAAAAGAAGAGCCTGGGCGGCCCCTTCTGTACGGGACCACGAAGGACTTTCTCGAGTTCTTCAACCTCAACGATTTGCGCGACCTGCCGACGCTTCGCGAGTTCCACGAACTCACCGAAGACAGCATGAAGAAGGTCGAAGCGCTGGGCGTGGAGCTCGAGGAGGGCGACGTCGAAAAGGCGCTGTTCTCCGACGAGAACGCCGGTCGCAACATCGACGCCGACGCCGACGCCGACGCGGCGGAGGCTGGCGAAGAGCCAGCGGCCACCGCGGCGGAGGCTGCCGTGGACGAGGCCTTCGAGGCGGCGGCCGCGGCGGAAGCCGACGGCGCCGATGGGGACCTGGGCTCGGCCGCGTCCGAGACGGAGGGCCAGGGCGATATCGACGCCGGGGCCGAGGGCGAACCAGACCCGGAGCCTGACCCGGATCCCGAATCGGCGGCCGACTCGGAAGCGGAGGTCGCGTTCGACGCGGATGCCGAAGGCGACCCGGTGGCGGAACCCGAGTCCGAGTCCGTGGCGGAACCCGAGTCCGAGTCCGTGGCGGAACCCGAGTCCGAGTCCGTGGCGGAACCCGAGTCCGAGTCCGCGGCGGAACCCGAGTCCGTGGCAGAACCCGAGCCCGAGTCCGTGGCGGAGTTCGAGCCCGAGTCCGTGGCGGAGTTCGAGCCCGAGTCCGTAGCGGAACCCGAGTCCGAGACCGTAGCGGAACCCGAATCCGAGCCCGAGCCCGTGGCGGAGTCCGAGTCCGAGTCCGAGTCCGTGGCGGAACCCGAGTCCGAGACCGCGACGGAGCCCGAGGCCGAATCCGAGCCCGTGGCGGAGGCCGAATCCGAGCCCGCGCCGGAGCCGGCCGAGGCCGAGCCCGAAATTGGGCCGGAATCCGAGCCGCAGGTCGCGTCTGGGCCTGCGGGGGAGCCGGAAAAGGCCGCTGACCCCGATCGGGGGCCGGACCACGGCGATGACGAGGGCGACGCCGAGGCCTTGGGCTGACCGCCGATTCGGGCTGGCGCTTGGTCGCCCGCTGGTGTAAATCCGCGGGTCACCATGGCCGACGTCCGTTTACAGCGATACCTCGCCCAGAGCGGAGTTGCGTCGCGCCGCAAGGCCGAGCAGCTCATCGTCGACGGGCGCGTAGCCGTCAACGGCCGCACCGTGACGGAGCTCGGAACGAAGGTCGACGAGCGAACCGCCCGGGTCACCGTGGACGGTCGCGCCGTCTACCCCGAAGACCGGCGCTACATCCTGTTCAACAAGCCCAAGGGCTGCATCACCGCGGTGTCCGACCCGGAAGGGCGGGCCACGGTCATGGAGTACCTTCCGGGGTTGCCGTCGTCGGTGGTGCCGGTTGGGCGCCTCGACTACTATAGCGAGGGGGTGCTGCTGCTCACCAACGACGGCGAGCTGGCGGCGGCCTTGCTGGCGCCCCAGAGCAAGGTCGAAAAGACCTATCACGTGAAGATTCGCGGCAAGCTGTCGCCGCAGGACGCCCAGCGGTTGCGCGACGGCGTGCGATTGGACGACGGCCGCATGTCCCGGCCCGCTCAAATCGATTGGCTGCCGCACAAGACCAAGCACAACTGGCTCGGCGTCACTATCTCCGAGGGGCGCAACCGGCAGGTGCGGCGCATGTTCGAGGCGGTGGGCCACCAGGTGCTCAAGCTGCAGCGCGTCGCCTTTGCCGAGCTCACGTTTCACGGCCTGCGGGTCGGCGATGCGCGCGAGCTCACGGCGAGTGAGGTCAACACCCTGCGCAAGCAAGTTGGGCTGAAGGGCTCCAACGAGTCGCGAGGCACGTGGTCGGTGAAGCGAGAAGACACCGAGTACGCGCGCCGGGCCCTGCATCGCCGTCGGGTCGAAGCCGCGGAGCAGCAAAGCGCGGCGGCGGCCCGCGGTCCGGCGCAGGCGACGGGCACACCGCCGCGGGGCGAACGCGGTCCTGGTCGGCAGCCGGCCGCCCGGGGGCCCGCTCGCCCCAGTTCGACCCGCCGGGGGCGCGGTCGGCCCACTGGCTCGGAGCGGCGTTCGGGTGAGCGCTCGGGCGGCCCGAGGCGTGGGCCCGGTCGCGGCACGCGCGGTGCCGCGCGTTCGGGCGCGGGCCGAAGCGGGGGCGGGCGGTCCAGTAGCGGCCGCGGTGGTCGCGGGGCCGCGCCGGGCAAGTCTCGGGCGAGCTCGGGGCGTCGCGGCGGGCGCGGCCCCAAGCGATAGCTCGGGGCGCCGCGCGGGCCCGACGCGCCATGGCGCCTGTGCTACGGTTCTCAGCCCGTAGTGCGCCAATCCTTGCGACACGACGCTCCGGCAGCTGGCCGACGCGACTCTCGCGCCTCGGGCGTGGGCGCCACGGGTGTACTTGCACAAGCTCCTCTGCGGCGCCGCCGGGCGACCGCACGCCACACTCAGGAGGCCGCATGGCCAAAGCAGCCAACCCACTGCCGCCCGCGCCGTTTGCCGCCGGCGGTTCACACGAAATCGACGCGCAGATAGCGAGTCGCTTGCTGTCGGTCGCGCTCGGCAACGGCGGCGATTACGCCGATCTGTTTTTCGAATACCGAGTGAGCGCGAGCTACGTCCTCGAGGACGAGCGCATCAAGTCCGTTGGGCGCGGTGTGACGATGGGGCTCGGTGTCCGCGTCACCAAAGGCGACGCCTCGGGGTACGCCTACTCGGAGGACCTGTCCTACGAGCGAATGGCCCAGGCGGCGCGGACCGCGGGGCAAATTGCCAGCGGTGGCGGCGCCCCGGCGCCCGTGGGCATCGAGTCGGTGTCGGTGCCGGACTTCTATCCCGTCGAGCATCTGTCGCTCGAGCTTTCGCCCGAACAAAAGCTGTCGCTGCTGCGCGCCGCCGACGAGGCGGCCCGAGCGTACGACTCGCGGATCGTGAAGGTCGAAGCCTCGCTCGCCGAGGAGTTTCGCGAAGTCCTCGTGGTCACGTCCACGGGACGCCTGTCGCGCGACCGCCTGCCGATGATTCGCTTTAGCGTCCGCGCGGTGGCCGAGGACGGCGGCAAGCGCCAAAGCGGCAGTTCCGGCGGCGGCGGGCGCGTTGGCCTGACCTACTTCGACTCGGACGACTCCGATCCGGCGTGGCACGGTCGCGAGGCGGCGCGGGTTGCCCTCGCTATGCTCGACGCGCGGCCGGCACCGGCCGGCCCGATGCCGGTGGTGCTGGCGCCTGCGGACTCGGGCATCTTGTTGCACGAGGCCGTCGGCCACGGCCTCGAGGCGGACTTCAACCGCAAGCGGACCTCGAACTACACCGACCAGATCGGCGAGCGCGTGGCGTCGGAGCTTTGCACGGTCGTGGACGACGGCACCATCGGCAGCCAGCGAGGGTCGATTAACGTCGATGACGAAGGCAACCCCGGCCGCGAGAACGTGCTCATCGAGGATGGGGTGCTGGTCGGTTACATGCACGACCGACTGTCGGCCCGTCACTTCGAGCTCGAACCGTCGGGCAACGGGCGCCGGCAGTCGTTTCGCCACCTGCCGATGCCGCGGATGACCAACACGCTGCTTTCGCCGGGCGAGCATTCGCCCGATGAGATCATCGCGTCGGTCAAGCGCGGTGTGTTTGCCAAGAGATTCTCGGGCGGCCAGGTCAACATCTCTAACGGCGACTTCGTGTTTTCGCTGACCGAGAGTTATCTCATCGAAGACGGCAAGATCACGGCGCCGCTCAAGGGCGTCAACCTCATTGGCAACGGCCCCGAGGTGCTGCGCCGAGTCAGCATGCTCGGCAACGACTTTGAGCTGTCCGACGGCATCTGGACCTGTGGCAAAGAGGGCCAGTCGGTTCCCGTTGGCGTCGGAACGCCGACGGTCAAGGTGGACGAAATCACCGTGGGAGGCACGGAGCAGCAATGACCTTCAAACGCACCAGCCGGGGCCGGGTTGCCGCAGATCCGGTCACCGAGCTCGCCGACATTGCCCAGTCTGTCGTCGAGCAGGCGCGCCGCGCCGGCGCCGACGACGTGGAAGTGCTCGTGAACGACGGCAGCGAGCTCACTGCCAAGGTGCGCCTTGGCGAGGCCGAGCTCGTCCAGGAGGCCGGCAGTCGGGCTCTCGGGTTGCGGGTGTTCAAGGACCGGCGGCGCGCGTCGACGTACACGTCGGATCTGCGGCCCGAAGCTCTCGAGGGCTTTGTCGCCGAGAGCGTGGCGCTGGCGGAGCTGACCGAGCCCGACGAGCTCAACCGACTGCCCGACACCGACGCCCTTGCCCTGGACGTCCCCGAGCTCGAGCTCTACGACGAAACCACCCTGTCGGTGGATGCCGCCGAGGCCCTGCGCCGAGCCGTCGCCGCCGAGGCCGCGGCTCTGGCGTTTGACAAACGAATCACGAACTCCGACGGCGCGACCTACTCGCGCAACGTTGGTGCCCGGGTGTTCTGCACCTCCGCGGGATTCACCGGCGGTTATCGGGGCAGCTTTTCGGCGCTGTACGTGCAGCCGGTGTGCGACGACGAAGGCGGCAAGAAGCGCAACGGCCACTGGTGGACCGGCTCGCGCTACGTCGAGGGGCTCGACGAGCCCGAGGCCGTCGGCACCGAGGCGGCCCGGCGGACCGTCGCCCAGCTGGGGGCGCGCAAGGTCGCTAGCTGCGAAGTGCCGATCGTGTTCGACCCGGAGGCCGCTCGGGCCATTCCGGGCATGCTCGCCCAGTGCGCCAACGGTTCGTCGTTCTATCGCAAGTCGTCCTATCTGCTCGAGCGCGAGAATACGCGGGTCGCGTCGGACCTGGTGACCATCGTCGACAATCCACTGATCCCCCGCGCACCCGGGTCGAAGCCGTTCGACGGCGACGGGCTGGCGACCCGGGAGAACCTCGTGGTCGACCAGGGCATGTTGCGTACGGTCCTGTGTGACGTGTACAGCGCGCGCAAGCTCGGCCGTGAGTCGACCGGGTCCGCCGGGCGGGGCGTGGGCGGTAACCCCGGCCCGTCCACGTCGAATCTCATTTTCATGCCGGGCGACACCACGCCCGCCGAGATTCTCGCCCAGACCGAGCGTGGGCTCTACGTCACCAGCATGATGGGCTTCGGCTTTAACGCGGTGACGGGCGACTTCTCGAGGGGGGCGGCCGGCTTCTGGATTGAGAATGGCGAGCTCGCGTTTCCGGTCACGGAAGTGACGATTTCGGCGAACTTCGATGACTTGATGCAGCGGATCGACTTTGTCGGGAACGACCTGGATCGTCGGTCTTCTACGCAGGTGCCGACGTTGCGGGTGAGCCATATGGCGGTGGCTGGAAGCTAGGCTGATAGGGGGCGCTGATCGCTGGCGTGTGGCGCCGGGCGTCGGCGTTGGCGTCGGAGGCGGGGGAAGGACTCGTTGAGCTGAGCGGGGCTACGCGATGGGGGCTGGCCGTGCTCAGGCATACGGTCCGCTGATCGCTGGCGTTTGGCGCAGGGCGTTGGCGTTGGCGTTGGCGTCGGAGGCGGGGTAAGGACTCGTTGAGCTGAGCGGGGCTACGCGATGGGGGCTGGCCGTGCTCAAGCATACGGTCCGCTGATCGCTGGCGTAGGGCGCAGGGCGTTGTGCCGAGCATGGACTTTCTCCCGTGCGGTCCGAACTGCGCGCGGCCAGCCCCCATCGCTTCGCCCCTCGGTTGGCTTGGTGCGTGGGCTGCGCTGCCCGGGGGTGGGGATTGGGGTTACTGGAGGTGCCGGCCCTTGGGCCGGCAGATTGTTGTTAGTGGTCGCGGCTGCGAGGGGCATCTAGCAGCCGGTTGGGCATCTTGTGGCCTGTGGTGTGGCTCGGGCTGGTCTGGCCCGGCTTGGTCTGGCCTGGCTTGGTCTGGCCTGGCTCGGCCTGGTCTGGCTCGGGCTGGTCTGGCTCGGGCTGGTCTGGCTCGGGCTGGTCTGGCTCGGCCTGGTCTGGCTCGGCCTGGTCTGGCCTTGCTCGGCCTGGTCTGGCCCGGCTCGGCCTGGTCTGGCCCGGCTCGGGTTCTGACTCCGGCTCGGGTTCGGTCTCCGGCTCGGGTTCGGGCTCGGGCCCGGACTCCGGCTCGGGTTCTGACTCCGGCTCGGGTTCGGACTCCGGCTCGGGTTCGGACTCCGGCTCGGGTTCGGTCTCCGGCTCGGGTTCGGACTCCGGCTCGGGTTCGGACTCCGGCTCGGGTTCGGGCTCGGCCTCGGGTTCGGGCTCGGCCTCGGGGGCGGCCGCGAGCCCGGGGGGGCTGAAAATAGAATGGCCCCGCTGCCGGGTTGCCGGGTGGCAGCGGGGCCGGGTCTCGAGGGGGACACTCGAGACGACATGCAGCGCCGTGGTGGAGTCAAATCGCGCCCCCGACCGGGGAGGGCGATCCGTTGGCGGCGCGACGTTGGCGGTGAAACCGCCTAGGACGCCATCAGGCGAAGCATGTAGTCGATCAGATCGGACTGCGAGTGCACGCCGAGCTTGCGATAGCAGCTCTTGAGGTGGTTTCGCACCGTGTGCACGCTGATGTCGAGCTCGCGGGCGATGGCCGGGGCGCGCAGGCCGGCGACCAGGCGCTTGGCGACGTCCCACTCGCGCATCGACAGGCTCTGAACGTCGGCGTCGTTCGAGTCGGCCGGTGCATCGGGCAGGCCCGAGACCGCCGCATCCCGGCGGGCGACCCGGCGGGCGGTGCGGTCGAGCTCGCGCTGCCAACCGGCCGTCGGGGCCTGGGTGGCCTGCTCGACATCACCTGCATCGAGAAGGAACAGGAACGTTCCGGTCACGTTGCCCGAGCGGTCGCGCAGGGTCTGAGGAACGGCGAGCACCGGGACCGGAGCACCGTCGCAACGGATGGCGGTGGTTTGGAAGGGACGCGGCAGGGGCTGGCCGTCGAGGCTCGCTCGCAGGCGCTCGACGACTTTCTCGTCGAACATGGTCGAGATCGACTGGCCAATCATGTCGCGGCGGCCGAGGCCCAGGCGACCGAACAGCCACTGATTCGCGTAAACCACGATGCAGTTGCTGTCGATAGCCATGGCGCCGCAGGCCATGGTTTGGACGACCGCCGGAATGCTCGAGCGGAAATCCATGAATGTATTTTCAAGACTCATCACGGGGGCTGCGTTGGTCATTTGGCGATTCCCCTTAGAGCAAAGGCAGGGCCAAAAAACGGGCCCCGGAAACGGGCAGCCGCATCACGGTCCTGCAGCGCCCTGATCGAGCCTTAAGTCTTTGAAAATTAAATTGTCAGGGGTCTCGAAGTCGTCCCTTGGTGCCTCCCGGTAGCCCGAATTGGGGGATGCGGTGAGGGCTGTTCCGGGTGTCTTGGCTGTACCGGTGGAACAGGAAAAAGGTTGTTCCACCCCTTCGGATTTCGCCGGGGGCCGTCGGTTTTCGAAGGGTCAATCGGCCCCATCGCGCCGCGTCGGCACGGGGCCGGTCGCAGCCCGGCGGCTCGTGGCACCGCCCTTGGTGACTCACCGGTTGGGACGGCGGCGCGCGGGCGCGCATTCAATGGAATGGGGCGTGGGCTCCCGGAGCCGCCCGCAGGCACGGCCGTCTACAGCGGCCGCTCGGCCGGAAAGATCGGGGCCATGCGGTCGATCACGCCTTGATGAAGGGCACCGTTGGACGCCACCAGGCCGCGCTTGTGGTGGGTGTCCTCAACGTCGTAGCGAAGCGACGCCCCGTGGACGTCGGTCATTTTACCGCCGGCGTGGTGGAGGATGGCTTCCGGGGCACAGGTGTCCCAGCCTTTGCACTTCGAGGACGGGTTCACGTACAGGTCGCGCTCGTCGAGGGCAATGAGGCCGAGCTTGAGGCCCACCGAGCCGATGTTGAACTCGTTTTTGATGCCCAGGGCCGTTTTGACCTCGTCGATCACGCCCTCTCGGTGCGACTTCGACGCAACCAGGCGGATCTTATCGATATCGTCGGTGCTCGAGGTTTGCAGCTTGCGCGGCGCCTCGCCCGGCGCAAAGAACCAGGTGCCGTAGTCGGGGGCGGCCGCAAACAGCCGATTGCCCACGGGCTGGTAGACGACACCGACGGTGGGGCGGTGGTTGATGTTGAGCCCGATCATGACCGAGAAGCCCTCGCGGCCCGCGACGAAGTCCTTGGTGCCGTCGAGCGGGTCGACGAACCAGGTGCGCTCGGCTTCGAGCCGGCGCAGGTCATCTGCTTCTTCTTCCGAGACCACGATGTCGCTGGCAAACGCCTGGGACAGCCCCGCGACGACCAGCTTGGACGACGCCCGATCCGCAGCGGTGACGGGCTCTTCGCCCGGCTTCATGTCGACCTCGATGGCGCCGTCGCGAAAACCGAGGATGAGCTTGCCCGCCTCGCGGGCCAGCCTGGCGCCGACCTCCAGTTCGCGCTCGAACGTGCCGGAAAAGTTCAAATCGAGGTCCTGCATGGCCGCGAGACCCTACCACGCACGGCGCGCCTACTTCGAAACGTGGTCGAAGATGCCGTCCCAGCGCGCGGGCGGCGAGCTCCCCAGCCGGGCCACCCGGTCCTTGAGCACGTGGGCGGGGCCATCGGCCGGGCGGCGCTCGAGAAACGCGCTGAGGCCCGCCGTGGCCTCAGCCCAGCGGCCCTGGCGGTAGGCGGTCAGGGCGGCCTCGAACTCGGCCACCTCCGCGCTGGAAAGTGAGCGCTGCTCGGGCGTGCCCAGGAGCTCGTAGATGCGCTCCGGGGCGTCGCGGCCCGGAACGCGCACCAGGTCCAGCTCGCGAAACACCATGGCGTTGCCGACCAGCTCGCGGGTCCGGTGTCCGACGATGATGGAGCAGCGGTAGGCCTTCGACAGCCCCTCCAGGCGGGACCCCAGATTTACCGAATCGCCCATGACCGTGTAGTCGAACCGCGCTTCGGAGCCCATGTTGCCCACCGACATGGGGCCGCTGTTGATGCCCACGCCGACGGCGATTTCCGGCAGGTCCCGGGCGCGGAAGTCCTCGTTGAGGCGGGTCAGGCCGCGCTGCATGGCGAGCGCCGTGCGGCACGCGCGCACGGCGTGGTCGGCCTGGTCGATGGGCGCCCCGTAGACGGCCATGATGGCGTCGCCAATGTATTTGTCGAGCATGCCGCCGTCCTCCATGACCAGATGGGTCATGGGAGTCAGGTAGTCGTTGAGCAAGCGCGACAGGACTTCGGGCGCGAGGCCCTCGGAGAAGCGAGAGAAGCCGCGAATATCGGAGAACAGGACCGTGAGCTCGCGGCGCTGGCCGCCGAGCTGGGCGCGCTCGGGGGCGGCCACGATCTGGTCGACCAGCTTGCGCTCGACGTACTGCGAAAACACCGAGCGCAGCTGGGCCTTTTCGCGGCCCTCGGTGGCGAGCCCGGCCGTCATCGACACCAGGGCGACGAACACCGCGGACCCCACGGGCGCGGCAATGTCGACGATGATGCCGCCGACGAAGGCCAGGTAGGCGCCGGCCGCGTAGAGCAGCACCAGGGTGGCGGCCCCGACGCCGACGACCCAGGCCCGCTGGCCGCGCACGCGGCGCAGCTGCATACCGGCGATGAGCAGCCCGAGTACGGCGATGGCGACGATGGTGAAACCGCGACCAACCCGGCGCAGAAACCCGTCGTGAAGCGCGCTGTGAGCCGCCGTCGCATGGATTTCGATGCCCGGCATGAGCTGGTCGAACGGGGTGGGGTAGCGGTCTTTGATGGTGTCCGTGCGGCCGACGAACACCAGTCGGTCGGCGAGGCTCTCCGGGGGCGTTCGGCCGCTGAGCAGGTCGGCGGCGGACACGGTTGGCACTGTGCCGTGTGCACCGAGAAAGCCCAGATAGGCGCGCCCACGACTGTCGACGGGCAGGCGGGCATCGCCGAACCCGACGTGGCGGTCCCCCGTTACGTAGGTCAGGTCCGCGGCGCCAGAGAGGTTTCGCGACATGGCCAGGGCAAAGGGGGCGTAGTAGCGGCTCGCGTGCTCGATGACGAGAAACGCCCGGCGAACGGCGCCGTCGGGGTCGATGGCGGCGTTGAGGAACCCGGCGCGCTTTTGCCCGGCGGTGATCGACGGCAAGGTGGTTGTGACGTAGGGCTCGGCCCGGGGCGGCCGGGACGACGCGGGCTGTTCGACCACCACGGCTTCGTCGAAGCGGCCACCGGCCAACCCGGGAGGTTCGGGAGACCCGGCGGGCGCGAAGTCGCTGGTGCCGTTCTCCAGGTAGAACAAAACGCCCAGCACGACTCGACCGGAGCGCGCGACCGCCTCGGCCAGCCGCTCGTCGCCGGTCAGCTCTTCCAGAACCGCGCCGAGCGCGCGGCGGGCGGTCGCCGCGGCCGGCGGCATGGGGGCTCCCGCATGAGCCCGGTCCAGCCCGCTGGCGGCGTCTCGCACGAGTGCGACCGTGTCAGTGCGGAGGTTGATCTCGGGGGCCGAAAAGAAGGCGTCGAGACCGATGGCCGTCGGTCGTCCCGAGGACAACACATCGACGAGCCGCGCCCACTCGCGGCGCTGGGTGATGAGCTCGGGAAACTCGCGGCGCGTCCGGTCGTCGAGGGCGACGATGACGATATCGTCGCTCGCCGGTTGCCGCGCGCCGCGCAGACGAAAGCGCGCGTCGATGAGCTCGAGCTCGGTCCGCTCGAGCCAGCCGAGGTGCCAGACCTCGGCCGCGACGCCGATCACGGCGATGAGCGCGAGCGCCGTGGCCATCAGCGCCGCGAGCAGAGGCGCGTTGACCCGCCGCCAGCGCGACTGTCGCCGTTTCGGCCGACCCCCCACAATGGTGACCTTAGCGCGTTTGCCGTGGATCGTGACGGTCGGGCCTGTGGCAGCAGGGGCGAAATCGACTAGGTTACCGGCGCATGTACGCCCCGGCCCCGCGATTGCTCGGTTCGTGCGCGGCGCTGCTGGGCCTGCTGGCTTGCGGAGGCGCGCCGAAGGACGCGCGCCCCGAGATCGCGTCGGTCGCCTTCGACGGCAACGAGACGCTCGAGGATGACGAGCTCGAGGAGGGCCTCGCGACCCGCGGGCCCCAGGGGCTCTTCGGCCGCAAAAAGACCGCGTTCGACCGGCGCGTGCTCGACGACGACAAGGCGCGCATCGAGCGGCAGTACCGCGAGCGCGGCTACTTTGGCGCCTCGGTGACCGACGTGGCGATCGACGAATCGCAGGCGGGCGAGGTCGCCGTCGAGTTTCAAATCGACGAAGGCCAGCCGGTGCAGGTGGCCGACGTTCGCTTCGACGGAGCCCCGGAGCCCGCCGACGTCAACGCCGCGGCGCTCGCGCGGGTCGCCGGCATCGCGGCCGGCGGGCCGTTTCATCACCCGACCTACCTGGAGGCCAAGGAGCGGCTGCTCGCGCATCTCGTGGGCCGGGGGTTCGCGCACGCCGAGGTGCGCGGCGAGGTCCGTGTGCAGCCGAGCGAGCTGCGGGCTCAGGTGGTCTTCGATATCGACGCGGGCCCTCGGGTTACCTTTGGTCCGCTGGTCGTTTCGGGTCTCAAAGAAACCCCGCTTTCGGCCATCGACAACCGACTCGCGTGGGAGGAGGGCGACCCGTATCGCCCCGAGCTGCTCGCGATCACCCGAGCCAGGCTGCGCACCCTGGGCGTGTTTTCAACCGTGCGCGTGGACGTCAAGCGCGAAGGTCGTCCGGCTCGGGCCCCCGTGGAGATCACCGTGGTCGAGTCGCCGCGCAACACCGTGCGCCTGGGTGGCGGCTTCGCCATCGACCGGATTCGCCGAGGGATTCGCGGGCTGGCCGGCTACACGCGCCTCGGCGCCGCCGGGCCGCTTACCAAGCTTCGGACCGAGGTGCGTCCCGGCTACGTCGATCTCGTTGGCGGAGACGGCGCCGAAGACGGCGGTGGCCCGGTGATCGAGGCCCGCGTCAGCCTGGAGAAAGACGACTTTTGGTGGCCGCTTCTGAACGGGTTGGCCAGCCTCGACTACTCCATTCGCCAGATTGAGGCGTACCGGTCCCAGGGAACGACCGCGCGAGCGCGCCTGAGCCGGACGTTCGCCGACGGGTTTCTCTACGTCGGCTTCGCCTACCAGTTTCAGCTCCTCGACTTTCTGAGCATCAACGATGCGATTGACGCAGAGACTCGGGAGGAACTAGGCCTCGGCTCCGCGTACCGCCTTGGCTTGATCGAACAGACGATCGCCCTTGACGGTCGCGACGATTCGGTGCGACCGCGGCTCGGCTACTACGCGGCTATCCGACTGCAGCAGGCGGCCGCGCCGCTGGCCAGCGAGTTCTCGTTCGCGACGGCCACGCCCGAGGTCCGGGGCTTCGTGCCGCTTGGTGACCGGTTCGTCGTCGCTGCGCTACTGCGCTGGTCGCAACTGCTGGGCGGCGACGATCTGCCCATCACGCGTCGGTTCTTTGGCGGCGGCGCGACGAGCCATCGCGGTTTCGCCCAACGACGGCTCTCGCCGGTGCCGAGCCTTATCACGGCCGAGTCGGTTCCTATCGGGGGCGAGGCTATGTTCGAGGGCAGCCTGGAAGTCCGGTTCGACGTTGCCCAGGTGGTTGGGCAAACGCTCGGTCTTGTGGCGTTCGCCGACGCGGGGGATGTCACGCTGAACGCGTCGGAACTCGACCCCTTCAACTCCCACGTCGCCGTGGGCGGAGGCCTTCGGCTTTACACGCCGATCGGCCCACTGCGCGTAGATGTTGGCTATCGCCTGAATCGGTTCGGCCCCGGCGAGCCGGACTCCGGCGAGCGCCTTTCCTATCACCTCACTCTGGGCGAGGCGTTCTAGTGGGCGCCGGGGGGCGATTGCGCCGCTATACAAGGCGAGCGTCTCGAATTTTGCTGGGACTGGTCGCCTTCCTGCTGGTTCTTCTGATCGCGGTCGGCCTGGCGCTCGAGACGGGCTGGGCGCGACGCTTCGGCCGCGACCAGGTGCAAGAGCAGCTCGACGCGATCTTCGTTGGCGACGTGGTACTCGGAGAGATCGCCAGCAACCCTCTGCGCCGGTTGGACCTTCGCGACGTGCGCATCGACGACGCTTCCGGCCGGCCGGCCATCGCCTTCGACGCGCTGGTCGTCGAGTACAGCCTGGCGGGAGCTCTCGACAACACGGTGCGGGTGGAGCGGGTTGCCCTCGACGGGCTCGAGGTGTGGACGCGGGTTGACGACGATGGCCAGTGGAATCTGGCGACGCTCACGCACCCCGGGGATCCCGAGGACGACGAACCCGAGCCCCCGGCCTCGGAGCCGTCGGCGTGGGTGGTCGTGGTCGAACAGCTCAACGTAGTCGGGCAAATTCACGCTCCCGACGAGTCGGTGCACGCCCTGGCAATCGCCGTGAGCGACGTATCGGCGGGGGCCAGTGAGGTGTCGCTGGAGGCGCTCCGGGTCAGCCTCGGCGATTCGAAGATCGAGCTTTCGCCAACGCGGTTTTCGCCTCCGACGGGGGCTCTCGACACCGCTGTCGACGTCGCGATCGTGCGCGCGGTGGTCGAGAGCTTCATCGGTGCTCTGCCGGGACCGGCACGCACGGAGCTGTCGCTGGCTGCGAAACGAAACGACGACGCAGCCCCCTTCCTCATCGATCTCGACGTCGAAACAGGCGATGGCCAGCGGGTGACCGCGGACCTCGCCGTCTCGCCCGAGGTGCCGAAGGCCGCCGGCACGGTGGCGCTGCGCGGCGTTGATGTGCAGGCGCTTGCCGGCATCGACGTGCCGAGTCGTCTCGATACGGATATCGAGCTCGATGTGGCCGGCGCCGACCCGGCCGACGTCGCCGGAACCGTATCGATCAGCGCGGGGGGCCGGTTGCTCGGCGAAACGATCCGACGCGCGGACGTGAAGGTGCAGGCCGATCGAGGCCGCTTCGAGGTGGACGTCGATGCTCGCTATGCCGGAGTCGCAGCCGACGTCGACGCGGCGGTGCGGCTCGAGGGAGACGACGTTTCCATCGAAGACGCCAAGGTCGAGCTCACCATCGCCGAGCTGGCGCGAGCGGTGGGGGGGCGTGCGCCGGTTGCGGGGCGGCTAGCGCTGTCGGCCGAAGCGCGGGGCCGTCCCGACGACATCGCGGGACGCATACGACTGGAGGGCAGCGGCATTGCGGCGGCCGGAATGGACATCGGCGACGTGCTCGTGTCGGGGCGCGTCGGGCGCCAGGGCGAGCGGGCCAACGTTTCCAAACTCGTCGTGAAGGCTGCGGGCGCTTCGTTGCGCGCCGACGCAAAGCTCGACGGCGAGGCGGTCTCGGCCGACATCGGCCGGCTGGACATCTCGGTCGCCGAGGTCGCCCGACTCATCGGGTTTCAGGGCCGCGCCGGCGGCCGGGTGACGCTCGAGGGCAAGGCGTCCATGGCTCCGGGCAATCGCGTGCGCGGAGATTTGCGGCTGGACGCTCGCGGGGTGCGCTGGGGCAAGCTTGTGTCCTCGGCAAACTCGACGTTCTCGGCGCGCCTGCGCCGCGACCAGCTCGTGGCGGAACTGTCGGCGACCGACGCGGGGCAGCCCCTCGGCAAGCTGTCGCTCAAGCTGGACGCGCGAACGCCGCGCGACGTGGCCGACGGTGCGGCCTGGGCGCGGCAGGGGCAGCGGCTCCTGCGCAGCCTCGAGCTCGACTGGACCGGGGCGCGCATCGACAAGCCGACGCTGGCTCGTTACGGCGTGGACATAGACGCGTCGGCAGCCGTCGCTGTCGAGCTCGACATCGCCGACCGCGGCGACGAGGTGCGTCTGGCCGTCGACATCGACGAGGCTTCGAGCGAGTTCCTCGCCGCCCCGAGCGACGTCGCGGTGAAGGCGATCCTGGCCGATGGTGCACTCCACATAAAGGGCGCGGTGCAGACCAGCGGGATTGGCACCGTGGGCTTGCGGGCTCGAGCGCGTGCGCCCGCTCAGTGGGCCGACGGCAACGCATGGGCCGGGGCGGGGCCCGCCTGGCTGCAAGAGGCGGGACTCGAGGCGGCCGTCGATCTGGCAGGACTGCAGTCTTTCGGGGTGCCCGGCGACGTGGTCGGAAAGACGACCATCGACGTCGGCATCGGTTCCGGCGCGCGCAACGTCACCGGCCGCGTGCAGCTCGAAGCGACCAGCGGGCAGTACGGCGGACCGTTCGCCGTCGGTCTCGACCTCGGTCTCGAGCCGGATCGCGCGCTCGCAAAGGTCGACCTGGGGTTGGACGGCGACCGTTTGGCCACGGCGGAGCTCGAGGCCGGCGCGGGCACGACGCCGCTTTTGGCCGGTCGAACGGGGGCGTTTTCGCGGGCGCCGGTCAAGGGCAAGGTCACGGCGGCGGGGCTAAAGGTACCGACGCTGCTGGCGCTGGCCGGTAGCGACGACGTCGGCGCCACCGGCGCGCTCGACCTCGACATTGTGCTTTCTGGAACCGCCAGTGCTCCCGTGGTCGAGCTCGATTTGGGCAGCCGCGGCGTTCGCGTCAACGAGGTCGCAGTGCCGCGGCTCGCGGCGGCGGTGCGGGCAACCCCCGAGCAAGTCGAGTCGCGCATCTCGGCAACCGGCCTGGCCATCGAGGCCAACGCTCGCATCGGCGAAGACTCCGTACCTCTCGAGGCGTCCTTGCGGGCCCAGGCCTTTGAGCTGGGCTGGTTGGCGCCCCTGGCGGCCGGCATCGAAGGCACCCTGTCGGGGCGCGTCGATGTCTCGGGGGACGCGACCGCGCCGATGGCAAAGGGGGAGTTGCGCCTGACGAAGCTCGGTCTCGACCCCATCGGTCCGGTGGATGCGCTGCGCGACGGAGACGTGGTTCTTCAGGTTGACCAGACTCGTGGGCCCCGTGGCCAAACCCGCGCCACGAAGGGCGCTCAAGGCGGCCTCGAAACTCGCGTGAAGCTGGCCGTCGATGCGAAAGCGGGGGCCGGTGATCTCGGCCTGCGGGCCAACGCGGTTGTCGACGACGCCGGGTTGCGGACGGCGCGCGCCTCCCTGTCCACGGAAGACCTCGAGCTGCGTAGCGCCGTTGCGGCCAGACTCACCACAGAGGTAGAACTCGCGGTTGACCGCTCGGGTGCCGGCGCGGGCCGTGACGCGAGCGCGGGCGGCGGCGTGCTGCGCGGACGGGTCGACATTGGCGATACGCTTGTGGTCGTGGACAGCAGCGCCGGCGAGTCGGACAGCCTCTACGAGACCGGCGCCCTCGAAGACGTGGTCATCGTTGGTCCCGACGGCAAGGTGCTGGGCGCCGACGGTGAACCCGTGGACCTGGAGGAGCGGCGGCGGGCCCGCAAACAGCCCGCCGGGCCGCCGCAGGTGGTTCTCGACATCAAGGCTCCGCGGACCATTCAGGTGTTCGCGCCCGAAGGGCAACTCGTGGTCGCCGCCGACCTCACGGCTCGGGCGGTGCCCGGATTCGCGCTGGAGGGCACGGTGCTCAGCGATGACGGGCGCGTCGAGCTGTTCGGTCGCCGGTACCGGCTCGACCGGTTTCGCGTGGGCTTCGCGGGCAACCCGGCCGAGCCGGCCCTGGACATTCGACTCAGCTACGACTTTTCGAACTTCACCATGTCCATCGAGCTGTCGGGGACTCCCGACGAGCCGGAGTTAACGCTCAGCGCCGACCCCTCGATCTACGACGAGCCCGAACTTCTGGCGTTCGTGCTCGGCGCCGAACCGGGGGCGTCGGCGGACGACACCTCCACGCTGCAAGAGCAGGCGTCGGCGGCGGCCGCGGGCCTGCTAGCCGCCCAGGTCCAGTCGGCGGTCAAAGACCGACTGCCCGTGGACGTTCTGCGTCTCGAGCTTTCCGAGGACTCCGCGACCGCCGCGAAAGTGACGGTGGGCAAGTGGCTCACCCGCAAGTTGTTCCTGGCTTTCCGCCACAATTTCGAGGCGGAGGACGAAGAGAACCGACAGGAAGTGCGCGTCGAATACCGGCTGTTGCGCAACCTGCTGCTCGAGGGCTATTTCGGCGATCAGAATGCGGCCGGCATCGACCTTCTGTGGATCCGCCGCTTCTGACGCGACGGGTGATGTGCCTTTTGTTCTCGCAACCAGGGTTCGCCGGCCGACGCGCCTGGTGGTGACTGCGACCCTACGGCCGGCGGCGGGGGCCCCCTCCGCCGGGGCGTAACTCCTTGAGTCGGCGCGCTGACGCCGTGGCCCAACGGTTGCAGCTTTGGCCTGCATGACCAGCCCGCAACGGCCCGCTCTGCCGTCTCCAAAGCCGCCTGAACTCGGCCCGGTCGCGTACCCGCGCGCGGGAGGCGGCGTGCGTCTCGAGTCTGTGGCTCGAGTCCGTCGCGCGCGCCTGTTCGCCGATCGCGTCAGAGACGAGGGCGGCGCGGCGGTGCGGGCGGTGCTGAGCACCGCCGTCGCAGGAGCGGACCGCCTGTTTCGCTGGCTGCGCCGGGGCTCGGAACGGCTGCTTTGGCGTCTGGGCTACGCGCGCGTCGACATCGAAGAGTCTCGGGCGGAGCCGGCGGCCTTGCCGCCGCCGGTGCGGGTCGTCAACTCGACGTCGGGAACTACGCGGGGCCGCGCGACCAGCAAGCCCGCGGCCGCCGGTCGGACGCTTGGCCCGCTGCCGGGCAAGTCGTCGCTTTCGTCTCCGCGGGTCGCTCGAGGGTCTGCACCTCCGCCGATGGCAAGCCCCGGCTGGGTGCCGCGGGTCGCTGCCGGCAGCAAAGCGTCGAGTTCGTCGCCGGTCCCGCCGCCGCTTCAGCCGGCCCCCGACCCCCGTCTCGCCACCATCGACGATGGTGACGCCGAGACCCAGATTTTCGATATGTCGGAGCTCGAGGATGCCAAGACGACCGTGGCCATGCGCGCGCGCTTTCCGACCGACGACGAGGAGACCCGGGTTACGCCGGCCAACGTGCTTTCGTTGACGCGCTACAAGGCCCGCCACGGCCGCTAGCCGCCCGCTGGCAAGGGCTGCGGGCCCCGTGCGCTCGTCGAGCGGCGCGATTACTGGACGCCGAAGGCGCGGAGCAAGGTGCGAAGCGGGGCGCCCGTGGCGCCGTAGCCGGCGCCCGGCGCGTCGCCGGCCCAGTTCCACGTCGAGGCAAAGATATCGAGGTGGCAAAGCGGCGCGTCGGTGAAGTGCTTCAGAAAGTGGGCGGCGTTGCGCGACCCGGCGCCGCGCGCGGCGTGGCCGGGCAGGCGTGCGGTGTTGCGCAGGTCGGCTTCTTTGTCGCGGTTGGCCTCGAGGTGCCAGACCCGTTCCGGGAAGAAGTGCAGGTCTTCGCCCGTAGCCGCCGACGCGTTTTCCATGCGGGCCTGCAGGTCGGCATCGGCGAAGTGCACCGGCGTCGCGTAGGGCCCGTACGAGTTGAGCGCCGCGGTGGTGAGCGTGGCGAAGGTGATGATCTGGTCGGGCTCGAAACGCTCGCTTGCGTAGGCGAGGCCGTCGGCCATGACGAGCCGGCCCTCGGCGTCGGTGTGATCGATGCGGACCTTGTGGCCGCGATAGCTTTCAACGAGGGCGCCCGGGCGCATGGACCGGCCATCGACGGCGTTTTCGCACGTGGGAATCACCAGCACCAGGGGCCGGTCGAACCCGCTTTCGACCAGGCCGCGAAACAGGTGAAACGCCAGGCTGGCCCCGCCCATGTCGTTCTTCATCATCGACACGAACGACTCGTAGGGTTTGACGTTGATGCCGCCTGAGTCGAAGGTGATGCCCTTGCCCAGCAGCATGAGCGGTTTGCCCGCCGCGTTCTCCGGTCGATAGTGAGCCAGCACCAGTCGCGGCGGCGAGTCGTCGCTGCCGCGGCCCACCGCGAGCAGCAGGCGCATGCCGAGCTTGCCGAGTCGTTCGTCGTCGAAGACCTCGACCTCGACGTTGCCGCGTTGCTGCGCCCATGCGGTCACGTCGCGGCCGATGGCGATACTCGTGCGGGTGGCCGGGTCTTCGTCGATCCAGGCCCGGTACCCGTCTTCGAGCGCGCCGACCCGGGCTACGCGATCTGCCACCGCGGGGCGCTCGCGAACGTCGATAGCGCCGCCGGACCGGTTGTGCAGGTCCAGGGCAAAGGTCGTGAGCTCATCGTCGGTGATGGCGGGGGCGGCGGCGAGGGCGTAGCGCGCAAAGTCGGCGAGCGCGGCCAGTCGGCGCACGGCCTGGTCGAGCAGCCAGCGCTTCTCCGCCAACGACACCGGGGGCAGCGCCGCGTGCAGCTCGGCCCGGTCGTCGACGACGATGGTTGTGGCGGTCGCGCCGGCGGGCAGCCGCATGAGCGCGCCCCCTGCGGGCACGGCCGAAGCCTCGGCGTAGAGGCGAACCAGGGCGGTGGACTTGGTCTCGCTTGGCATCTCGCGCACTCTACCGGTTCCCGGGACCCTCGGGCCCCGGAGCCGGGTTCGAAATCACGGGGGGCCGTCGAGCTCGAGGACGGGAGTTCGGCGGGCGTACACTTTTTCGAGCTCGGCGACGATGGCGATGGCGATGGATGCCGCGCCTTCGCCGCCCAGGTTCAGGCCGGCCGGCGCGCGCACGCAGTCGGCGACGCCGTCGGGCAGGTCGCCGATGGCTTCGATGAGCGACCGGGTCCGTGAGGACGGGCCCAAAACCGCGAGGTAGCGCGGCGGCCCGGCCCGCAGGGCGGTGGCGAGGCACCGTCTGTCGAGGGCCACGCTGTGGGTCATGATCACCACCGCGCCGCCGCGATTGCCCCGGACCCAGGCGTCGATCCCGGGTTCGTCGAGGCCGATGCGGGTGTCCGGCGCGCCGAGGTCGTCGGCGTCCTGGCCGGTGGCCAGGGTGACTTCCCAGCCTGCTTCGCGGGCGATGCGAAGCAGGGGGCCGGCGTCGTAGTGGCGCGCCGCGACCAGCAGCCGGCGCGGCGGCGGGACGTATTCGACCAGGGCGGTGATGGGGCCGGCCGGGCCGTCGGCGGTGACGCGCCGATGGCTCTGGTCGCCCAGGCTGGCGACGGCCCGATCCTGGAACGCGGCGGCCCAGGCGGGCGCGGAGGCGCCGTCGCTGTCGCCGAGCCACGCCCACGACGAACCGACCGGGGTGGCAACGTCGGCGCTCGACAGCACGGTCGCAATGCACGCGTCACCGTCGCGCCCGGCCACTCGCTCGAGCATGCCGAGCAAGGCCGGGTCGATCCGCTGCAGCAGCACGTCGATGGTGCCGCCGCAGCCGAGGTAGCTGGCGTCGGTTTCGTCGCCGTCGGCCGCGGTGTCGTAGGTTTCGATCGCGGCCCCCGCGCGGGTGAGCCACTCGATGCGCCGCACCAGGGCGCGCTCCACGCACCCGCCGCTCACCGCCCCGGCAAGCCGACCGAGTTCGCCGACCAGCAGTCGGGCACCGACCTTACGGTAGCACGGGCCCTCGGTGCGCACGACGGTCGCCAGGTAGAGCGCGCCGCTGTCGGCCCGGGCCAGGCGCGCGATTTCGGGAATATCCAGGGCCACGGCGGCATCACAGCAGATTGCCGCGGTGTGCGCCAGCCGGTTATGGCGGGTCGTCGCCGGCGTCTACTCGACGATGCCGAAACCGGGCGCTCCGGTATAGAGCACTCGCTCGGGCTCGGCGATGTCCTGGCCGCGGAACCAGGCCAGGTCTTTGTCGATCTGGGCCCGGCTTTCCGCCGAGTCGTCGAGGCGAAGTCGCGCCACCCGGCAGGCGATCTCGTACTGGGGCGTGGCCGAGGCGGCAAACATGTCCTCGGCCTGCTTCAGTCGCTCGAGGCCGAGCTCGCGCTGGCCGCGCAGGTTGGCGGCGCCGGCGCGCAGGACGCGACCCATGGCATTTACGTAGGGGGCCTTTTCGCGCTCGAGCCGGGCGCCGGCGGAGTCGGCGAGCTTGACGAGGCCCCGGTAGGCGGGGGACTCCGGGCCCTCCTTTTCCGCGCGCGCCAGGGCAAGTCGGCCGCGCAAATGCCACGCCAGGCTGCGCAGGACCTGCACGCGCATCATCAGTGCGCCCTCGAGTTTGTGCCAGTGGTCGGCGATGCGGGCTTCGGCCCGGTCGAAGTCGCCCAGGTGCAGGTCGGCGGTCAGCCGCGCGTGCAGGGCGTTGTAGTGCTGCAGCTGAAACCCGCGCGGCGACCACTTGTTGAGCGCCTCGTCGACCACGCGATAGGCCTGCTCAGCGTTGCCCCGGCGGATGCAAGCGTGGGCCTCGGGACCGACCAGAATGTTGACCTCGGTGAACACGTCTCCGCGCTCGCGCGCGTCGCGCAAGGTTCGTTCGATGTGGCCGTCGACCTCCGAGAAGTCGCCGGCAAACGGCAGCGAAAAGCACGCGAACTGGTTCGCCAGGGAGATTTCGAAGGTCGTGCCGACGCAGTGGTTGCGGTACAGCTCGAGGGCCTTGATGGCGTTGTCGGCGCCGTCGCGCCAGCGGCCTTCCTGAAAGCCCGCCCAGGCTTCGCCCAGGTGGTGGTGGCCCCGGGTGATCGGCCGGGGGTCGTCTTCGGCCAGCTTGGCGAGCAGGTCGAGCACCGCGCGGGTGCGCTCGTGGTTGCTCGGCCCCGGCAGGGTCGTGGTGGCCGCTTCACCGAGCAGCGCTCGGGCGAGTCGCCGGGGTTCCCCCAGCTCGAGGGCCATGTGCAGCACCTGCGACGCGAGGGTGGCGCCGAGCAGGGGCTCGGCAAAGGCGATGCCCTCGGCCAGGGTTGCGACGGCGTCGAAGCGCACCAGCTCGGCGCGCGGAATCTCGGCTTCTTCGCGCAGGTTGGTGCCCAGGCCCCGCATGCGCAGCTTCATGCGCATGCGCACGTAGCGGGCGATGGTGCCGAACTTGCTGCCGGGCGGCTTGACGCCCACGGCGCGCATAATGGCTTCGGCGCGACGCCGGCCTTCCTCGGCGGCGCCGGACTTCATGAGCGAGTCGGCCGCCAGGATTTCGAGCTGGTGGGCGGTCAAACCCGAGCTTTGCTCGGCCGCGGCGGTGAACGCCCGGGCGGCCTCGCGGCCGCGCCCGGCGGTTCGGTAGCAGTTGGCCATCGCCACGGTCGCCTCGCTCCACGGCTCCGAGCCCGACTCGAAGCGCTCGGCCGCGCGGCCGTAGAGTCGGGCGGCCGATACGAAGGCCAGGCCTTCCTCGGCGCGGCGGGCGGCGGTTAGCCAGTGCTCGGCCGCGCGCAGCGGCTGCTCGGCGCCGTCGCACATGACGGCCACGAGCTCCGGGTCGGGATTCGGCAGCTGCTCGAGGGCCTTGACCCACTGGCTGCTCACCGCCACGCGGCGCGGCTGTTCGAGGTCGTCGACCACGAGCTCGCGAACGCGGTTGTGGTAGCACTCGACGGCCCGCTCGCCGCGGAGCTGCCGGCTGCGCACGAAGCTGCCGGCGCGCAGAATGCCCAGGGCGGTCTGGTCATCGCTGCCGGTCGCGCGAATCACGCTCGACAGCGGCACCAGCTGACCGGGCACGGCGATGAATTCGAGCAGGCGCGACGCGTTGTCGGGCAGGCGGCCCACGCGGGCGCGCAAGACGCCTTCGAGGGAAAGGTCTTCTGCGTCGTCGTCGAAGCTGGCGTGGTGTGCGAGCTCTTCGATGAAAAGCGGGTTGCCGTTCGCTTCGTCGGCGATGCGATTGGCCTTGGCCAACGACTCGGCCTGCTGGCCGAGGCAGCCGAGGGCCAGGTGGATCGACGAGTCGCGGTCCAGGGGCGACAGCTCGACGGTCTCGGCCGGCACCGATTCGCGGCCCGCCAGGTCCCGCAGGGCCGTTACGAACACCGACTCGTCTTCGTCGCGGTGAGCCACGACGATGGCGACATCGGGACTCGAGGGGCCGCGGGCAAACTCGATGAGCAGCTGGGCGCTGTCTTCGTCGCCCCACTGAACGTCGTCGATCAGCAAGGCAAGCGGCCGCCGCTTGCTCAGCGCGACGAGCAGCTGGCGAAACGCGGCGAAACAGCGCCGGCGAATCTCGGCGTTGGCGACGCCCTGGACCGAGCGCCCGCCGGACGAAAAGGGCGCCAGCCGGCGAAATACCGGGAACACGTGGGCCAGGGCAGGGGCGTCTCGCGGCACCAGGGGAGCCAGCTCGTCCTCGCCCATCGACGTCAGGTGCCCGACCAGCAGGTCGACGATCTGATCGAGCGCCTTAAAGGCAATGGACTCGCGCTCGCGGCAGCGGCCGACGAAGACGAGCTGGTTGCTGTTGCGGTCAGAGCGAATGTTGTCGGCCAGCTCGCTCATCAGGCGCGACTTGCCGAGTCCCGAGGCGCCCGACACGATGGCCAGGCGGGCGCGCTTTTGCCGCGGATTGACCGTGTCGTGCAGGCGCGCCAGTTCGGTGCCGCGACCGACCAGATGCCCGACCGACGTCGACATGGACGTCGCCCACGCGGCCTCGGGCGCGGCCGCTCCCAGCCGACGCAGAATGTCTTGCGCGTCGGGACGCATGCGCGCGTCGCGCGCCAGCAGGTCCCCACACAGCCTGGCCAGGTCGTCCGGGACGCCCTCGATGGCCTCTTCGATGGGCGTCGGGTCGCGGGTTTGTTTGCCCGCCATGATGACCTCGCTGCGGCCGGCGAACGGCAGCCGGCCGCACAGGCTGCGGTAGAGCATCACGCCCATGCTGTACCAGTCGGAGGCTGGCGTGAGCTCCTGGCCCGCGGCCTGCTCGGGCGCCATGTACGCGGGCGTGCCGACCACCTGGGCCTCGCCGAGACTGGCCTGCCGCATGCTCGTGATGATGCCGAAATCGAGAACGACCACGCGGCCCTCGTCGGTGACCATCACGTTCGACGGCTTGAGGTCGCGATGCAGCATGCCCTCGCGGTGAATCGCGGCAATGCCGGTGGCGAGCTGCGAAAACGTGTCGCGCACCCGCAGAAGGTCGGGCAGCTCGGCGTTGGGGTCGGGCTGGTCGGGCGCCAGCAAGGCGCCGAAAGACGGCTGGCTGGCCCGCACGGCCGCCGTCGCCTCGGTCTCTTCGGCGTAGGCGTTCGTCGGAGCCGCGGATGCCACCATCGACGCAGTGGCCAGCGGGTCGCGGGCCGCCGGTGTCATCGGAATGTCGGGCCGGTCGAAGGGACGCAGCCATCGCAGCAGGTCTCGCCCTTCGATGAGCTCCATCGAAAGGACCAGGTCGCCGCCTTCGACGAGCAGCTCGTACAGTGACACCAGGTTGGGATGCGCAACATCGGCGAGGGCGCGAAACTCGTTTTTGAAGCGAGCGATCGCTTCCGGGTCGACGAGCTTGAGTTTCTTGACGGCGACGCGTCCGCCCGTTCGCGTGTCGGTCGCCTCGTAGACGACTCCCATGGCGCCCGCTCCGAGCTCGCGTTCGAAGCGGTAGCGATAGGCGTGTGCCTCCACGTTGGCAAGAGTAACAGGCGAGCGCGGTTCTGCCTCGTTTGATGGCGTTAAGACCCGTACGCGCGGTTTGCGCGTAGTTGAGATCGGTCGGTCCGGTCGCTTCGAGGTCGGTGTCGAAGGCAAAGCGCTGCGAACCGTGTCTGGTCGCCGCGGGCGAGGTGGGAGCGCGGCGACCAGTGTGCGACTCGCCTTTTCGTTTTCGCTTTGGCAAACGCTCGCCGCGGGCGCGTGAAACAATGACACGCGGTGGAGGGAGAGTCGGCCAGTCCTGCGGCCGTTGAGAGCCTGAGCGCCGGATGCGCGACGTTCTCGAAGCTGCAGGGGCGATTCAATATCGTGCGCGAGCTCGGTGAGGGCGGCATGGGCACGGTCTACGAAGCCGTCGACGCCGACTCCCAGCAGCGCGTGGCGCTCAAGACGTTTCGACGCCTGAGCTCGGACGCCGTCTTTCGACTCAAGCGCGAGTTTCGCAATCTCGCCGGCGTCGAGCACCCAAACCTGGTGCGCCTTCACGAGCTCTTCGTGGTGGGCGACGAGGTGTTCTTCTCTATGGAGCTGGTCGACGGCTGCGACATCCTTTCCTACGTTGGCCAGGAGCGCCTGCGGGCCGACGAGGTGGGGCACACGTTGCCCGTTGGCCAGCGCGAGCTCGCGTGCGACGAGGCCCGTCTGCGGCGCGTGCTGCCCCAGCTGGCGGCCGCCATCTCCGCCCTGCACAGCGCGGGAAAACTGCACCGCGATATCAAGCCGTCCAACGTCTTGGTCACAAACGAAGGCGTCGTCAAGGTGCTGGACTTCGGCCTCATGATCGACATCGACGACGACGGCGGCGACTCGACCGTCGGCCACGCCGTCGGGACTCCGGGCTACATGTCGCCCGAGCAGGCGGTGGGCGATCCGCACCTGGGCCCGGCCAGCGACTGGTACGCCTTCGGCACGGTGCTCTACCAGGCGCTCACCGGTGGACTGCCGTTTTCCGGGGCGCCGCTGCAGGTGCTGCTCGACAAGACCCAGCGGGTGCCCGCGCCGCCGCGACAGGTGGTGCCGGACGTACCGCCGGATCTCGACGGCCTGGCCGAGCGCTTGCTCGACCCGGCGCCGGAGAGCCGACTGCGCGGCCAGGCTGTGCTCGAGCAGCTCGGGGTTGCGCGGGCCGAGATCGAAGAGCTCACGGGCATCACCCAAACCAGCAGCGAGTTGGCGCCGTATCACGGTCGGGCTGACGAGCTGGCGAGCCTGCGGCAGCAGTTCGAGCGGGTGCGGGACCTGCGGCAGCCCCGGCTCGCGGTAGTGGTGGGCGACTCGGGCATGGGCAAAAGCGCCTTCGTCGCCGAGTTTCTGGCGCGGCTGCGCGACGATCGGCGTGACCTCGTGGCCTTGCGCGGGCGCTGCTACGAGTCCGAGACCGTGCCGCACAACGCGCTCGACCCGGTGGTCGATCAGCTGTCGGCGCACTGGCGGCGTATCGATGACGCCAGCGCGGCGTACCTGCTGCCCTCGCAACCGCACCTTCTGCCGCAGCTGTTCCCGGTGCTCGGTCGGGTGCCGGCCGTCGTTCGGCAACCGCGGCACCCGCTGCCCGACGACCCGCAGCAGCGGCGCGACGCCGCCTACCAGGCGCTGCGCGAGACTCTCGCGCGCCTGGCCAACCAGAGCCCGCTGATCCTGGTGATCGACGACATGCAGTGGACCGACGACGACTCGCTGCTGCTGCTTTCGGACCTTCTGCACCCAACCAAAGGGGTGCCCGCGCTCATCGTCCTGGGGACGCGGCCGGCCGGGCTCGAGGCCGGCCGCCGCCTGGCATCGCTGGTGCAAAATGCCGGCAATCGGGCAGAGGTGCTGACCCTGGCGCCCATGGCCGATGACGAGTGCACGCTGTTGGCCCGGCGCCACCTCGACCCGATGGCTGACGCCGAGCTGGTATCGGCGGTGGTGCGCGAGGCCCGGGGCAACCCGTTTTTCGTCACCGAGCTGGCTCGCTACGTGGCCAGCGTGGGCGACGCGGCCCTGGAAGGTGGGCTGCCGCGCATCGGCGACCTGATCGACAACCGGGTCAAGGCGCTGCCGGCAGACGCCCGCCGACTGCTGGAGGTTCTCGCGGTATCCGCCGAACCGCTCGAGCGCGAGGTCGCGAGTTCGGCATCCGGCCTCGACGGCAGCGGCTTTGCCGCGGCGGTGCGCCACCTTCGGGGCACCTCGCTCGCGCGTTCGGGAGGGCGCTCGACCGAGACCCTCGAGTGCTATCACGACCGGATTCGCCGGTCCGTGGCGGGGTCGCTCGAGGCCGAGCGCGTGGTCGAGCACCACCGGGCTCTGGCCGGGGCCCTGCGCGCGAATCCCCAGGCCAGTGACGAGCGCATTGCCAGTCACTATCGCGGCTGCGGCGACGCCGAGCTCGCCGCCGAGTACTTCGAGCGAGCGGCCCGACGAAGTCTCAACGAGCTCGAGTTCGCCCGGGCGTCGTCGCAGTTCGCGCTGGCTCTGGAGCTCGGTGATTTCGCGCGCCGCAAGCGTTTCGAGCTGCTGGTGTCGCTCGGCGACACCCTCGGCAAGGCGGGGCGCCACGCCGATGCCGCAAAGCGGTTCGAGGAGGCCCTCGACGGCGCCGACCACGAGCACGAGGCCATCGACCTGCGGCGCCGTATCGCCGAGAGCTGGCTGGCGTGCGGCGCTCTCGACGAGGGCATTGCCGCCGCCGAGAAGGCTGCGGCTGCGGCCGGCATGCCGTACCCCGGCTATCTGCGGACGGTGTTCGAGGTGCTGTGGGCGCGTGTTCGGTATCGCTGGGTCACGCAGCCAAAGCGGGGTGTTGCCGGGCACCTGGCCAGCGGTGACGTGACGGCTCGGGCCCGGGCCGAGACCTGCATGTCCCTGAGCAACGGGTTGGCGTGGCTTGACGTCGCGCGCTCGGCTGCGTTTGGCGCCCGCCTGATGGGCCGGGCGCGCGCGGTTGGCGACGCCGATCTGTTGGTTCACGCGCGTGGATGGCTGGCCGTGGGGGCGGCGTATCTCGGAGAGCGAAACGCCGCCGACCGTGCGACCGCGCAGCTCGACACGCTCGACGACGACGAGCGCGGCATCTCCCCTCTGGCCGCCATGTACCGGGCCTATGCCCGGTCGGTGGTGTCCTATCTCGACGACTTTCAGCCCGACAAAGCTCGCGATTTGATCGACGAAGCTGACCGGGCGAAGACCGAGGCCGGGCTGGGCGACGCGGCGGGCACCGAGGCGCTGCTGTTTTGGCGCATGAGCCTTTACTGGGGCGAAGGCCGATTGCGCGCGTTCTCCGACCTGGTGCTGACCATGCTGTCGACCTCCATGCGCAACGGCAACCGATTTGTCGAAGTCGCGGCTCGCGCCTTCGGGGCGATTCGCCATCTGGTGGATGACGAGCCGGACCGAGCGCTCGAGGACTTTCACGCGGGGCTGGCGCTATGGCCGCCCCGCGAGCGCCAGTACACGTCGATGCATTTCTTCGCCGAGAACATCTTTGCGCTCATTCAGCGCTACCTGGGACGGCCCGACGCGGCGTACGAGGGTTGGCAGCGTACCTTTGCGCTGACCAAGCGAGCCCGCCTGCTGCTCATCCCCAACATTCGGTATCTATGCGGCCTTTGGCAGGGGTCCTTGACCATGGATGTCGGTGCGGGCTTTGGCCCGGCGCAGCGGCTGAGTCGGTCGCTGCGGCGCGGCCGCAAGCACCCTCTCATGGCGCGGTTTTACAGCGACGTGCTCAAGGCCTTCGTCGCCGAGCGAAAAGGCCGCACCGAAGACGCCGTGCGTGGCTACCAGGCGATCCTGGCGCGCCCCACCATCGGCATGTGGCGCGGTCCGCTGCAGATGCGCCTGTCGCAGCTCATCGGCGGCAGCGAAGGCCAGGCGCTGCACGACCACGCGTCGCTCATCCTGCGCCGCGAAGGCGTGCGCAATCCCGAGCGCTGGTCGGCGGCCTTCGTGGGCGACCCGGCGTGGTGGCGCAAGGACGCCGGCTAGCTAGCTAGCTAGCTAGGGCCGCGTTATGACGAACCCCTCGAGCTCGACGTCGAAGTCGTCGCCGGCACTCGCGTCGCCGAGGACGACCAACTCCGCATACGACAGCGCGTACTCGATCAGGCCCGCGAGCGCTTGCTCCGGCGGCAGGAAGTCGGGGCCACAACCGTCTTCGTTGTCGCCCGGCTGAAAGATGCCGCGCTCGAAGGTCGTGAGATCGAAGCACGTGCTGATGAACGAGAAGTGCCCGCCGTCGGGCATCTCGACCCAGATGTCACCCGCCCGCCCCAGCTGGTTCCAGGCCGGCACGGCGGATTCCTCCTGGGTCGTGGTCATGTCGCGGCGCGCGGTCATGAGCACGGCGGGGACCGGAATGTCCGAAAGACCGGGGTCCGCGAACAAGGGCAAAGCGGCGGGCGCCTGGGGCGCGATGCCCTTGACCCGCGGGTCAAGGGCATCGCGC